>LNFX01000634.1_pt1 | contig 20127 bp, 28 predicted proteins | sample 1500681 | NCBI WGS metagenome assembly LNFX01 (sample SAMN04254626, study PRJNA301722) | marine sediment metagenome | isolation source: antarctic beach sand mud | place: Antarctica | collected 2015 | reverse complement strand
AACTTCTGGTTTGATTGGTCTTGGCGTTCACTTCCCCACGAATGGCAAAGATCCAACCTTGGTACGGCGCGCAAAACTCCAGCATGGCTTTCCACGCATGGCCGTTGCAGTCCATCGCGGCGGCAAACACGCCAATGGCACGGCCATCAGACAAAGTGAGTTCCGTTTCTAATTCATGAATAAGGTTTTTTGAGTTGACTCGTCTTCAGGATCACCATGCACCTTGCCATAGTGAACGGCCCATATTTCGCCGCGCTCACCTACCGCCCAAAAGTGATAATCGAAGCGGTTCTTTTGGGTATCGATCGTTGCTAATACACAGCGTGTTTGTTCGGGTAACTGCTCCATGGGTGAGTAATATTCTCGCCGCTGGTAAAGTTCCTCAAAATTATTGAGCTTGTGGGCGCGCAATGCGTCCGAGTACTCCACGCCCACCTTGGTGTTCATGAAGGTTTGCATCTTGCGCGGGTCTTTTTTCGCCTTGTCGTATTCGGCGGCGATGGATGGCAGCGAGGTATTGGGGTTATCGTTGTAGGCCGACCAAATATGAAAGCCAGCGTCTATTTTGCCGCGTTCGTTTGTGTCGCCCGATTCACCACATTGGCAGCACAAAGCGGAGCCTGTTTCGTCCCATTGTTCTGGAGTTTGATGGACACCACAACATTCAAATTCACGTGTCGCGCGCCATTCGCCTGCTTCCACCATATTGAATTTATGGTGTTCTTCAATCTTGCCGCTGCAATGAATGCAGACAAAATGGGCGTCTTTGTAATTCTTCGGCGAGTATCTAAGGTTCTCTAACTTAAGCCGCTGTTTGACATCGCAATGAGGGCAAGGCACATACAAATAACGCTGATCGGTTTTCAAAAACTCCAGAGTAACTTTACAAGTACCGGCTTCTTTGGGTGTGGAGCCAAGCACAATCTTGCGCTGCCCTTCACTCTCTGTTCGAGTGATCCCCAAATCAATCGGATCACCTTCTTTGTCAATATTGTCCTGATAACCTGATACCTCATCCATGAAGAGATACTTGATTGTCACCATGCGAAAGCTACTGGCGGACGTGGCCCATACAACGGAAAGATCACCGCCAAAAAAACTCTTATCGTTAACCGTATTTCGACCAAACAACCGATCCCTGACCGGAGCACAGTAAGTAAATACCTTGCCCAATTCACGAGTAGAGAACTTGTTCGCATCTCCTTCGGTATTTTGCACAATCATGATGTTGCCAGGGTCGTTCGTAATCAACCAAGCAACGGCTGTATTGATAAATATGGCGTAACCAACACGCGCACTTTTAGAGAGGACTATCTTTTCAATTAATGGCGATTCATAAGCCAATAGCCAAGCACGTTGAAATGATTTTGGCGGATAAACCTGAGCTGTAGCGTTCTCGTTATTCGCTGCCCATTGTAGAATCGGCATCTTCGGAGGCGGAACGATAGAACCTCGAATAGCGCTCAAGAATTTCTTCAATAATGGGGTACAATTCATCGAGACTTTTCCCGTTTAACTTATCCAACGCAGCCCGCACCACTTCATCCACTTGCTTCACTTCTTCTGGCTTTAATGAAACGCGTTTTTGTATCTGATTTGATAGGTCTAACAGCTTGCTTTTTACCGTTGATAAAGGCGCGTTATACAGCTCAAACATGGCCTCTGCCGGTATCAATTCCCCCTTATCTTTTTCATTTTGTAGCTGAAGTTTGATAGCCGCCTGCTTTTCCTTCTCTTTTTTCCAATCTTCAAGCGTTTTTGGCTGTTTACTGTTTCTACTGGTTCCCCCCGTTTTCCTCCCATTATTCGCTTTCAATTGACGAACCGTTTCTGACAGGTAGTTCACATAGGCATGCACCGATTTTTCAATATCGATTGAGCCAGACTCATTATAAACAACGGCGTAGCTTCTTTTTCATGATTACGAATTGTCTTAACATTCACATCTAAAGCGGCGGCAAGTTGTATTTTGGTAGCCATGCGAAATTATCCTCTATTCACAAGGGTTATGATCAAAACGGTAAGGGTAATAGACGTTATATTTAAAAAAAATTCTGTGAGACCGCGAGTCTAAAACCCGCAGGAAAAAGGCCCCCATGGCGAGTACCTTTTCTATATAAATCAATGAGATATAAGACAATTAAAAAACCAACCAATCGGTCAATAATGACCAAAAAAACACTCTTTATTTAGCCATTTTCGTCCAAAAGCACACCTGACTGTTTTTGCCATGAAATCGAGCTCGTTTTTAATAGGCAAAAAGTGATGATTTCTTATCGAAAATCAGGATTCGTTCAGTGCTTTTTTAATTTCAACAATGAGCTTGTCATCGAGAGTGTTGCTGCTCTTTTTTGTCAGGAATTCAGCCACATGTAAGAACACAGCAATTAACACCTTTTCAGTAACCAATTTAGTCAAAAGTGTTTTAAGAATAGATAACAGAATAATGCTCATAAATATTGCTCCTTATCGATTCCGTATAGCTCATACGGGAAATGATTAATGAACTCTTCAACAGTGCCGGCACCGTGAATCGTGTTGTAGTGATCTTTCCAATACTCGCCTAAAGCCTTGATATTATTGGCTTCTGGCATTGCTTGCGGTCTGCGCCAGTAATGAACACGACACATCGCCACGGCATATTTGATGTTGCTAATAAGCTCTAAAGGATCTGGAATACCAGACACTTCAAACACACTATCGGCTTCACCACTCAGTAATGCTCGAAGGTCATCATTCAATGAGCGTTTATACTTAATGAAATTGCGCCATAGATCGGCATGCGTTGCGGGTTCCATTTGGATAAGACCAAGCGCTGGTCCTGAACCAAGCTGCTTAAGGTGTGTACCACGTGATTCCTGAGTGATTGTCCCCATCACCAGCTGTTCTGCTGCTTCGCTGTACATACCGAGGTTTGAAAGCGTCGGTAGGACGACATACTCACGCAATTGAGATAGGTTTAAACTCATGACAAGCCTCGCTTGAATTTATCAATGAACAGTTTGATTGCCTCGTCTCCCATCAAGCCAGCGACACCCGCCATAAAGCCTGTCATAGGCCCACTCATGTTAAGAGAAGCGCATAAAAACAATGTCAGCATGCCCAAGAAACCGCCAGTAAACACAGCGATAAGCATATGAATTATCGAGAATTTTTTAGCTTTCTGTTGGAAATCACGTAGATATTTCACAGCACCACCTAGCACACCGACCACCACGAATGCTGCTGTTTGTAAAAGCTCATCCGGTAGGAATTTCATAGAGTGCATCCAGTCCAGAAACGAAAAAGCCCCGCAATCAGCGAGGCCCAGAAATGATAAAACCCAACACGATGGCTGGGCTTAAGATGTATGCTTGCCGTCAGATACAAAACTAACAGCGTGGAGAAACTTTAACGGCTAACTCCCGCCTTCGCAAGCCTCGCGCGCGTAATTAGCGAATGTCGTTCTCTTCTTATGAAAGCGACATTTTATATCTAAACCCTTGTATTTATTGGGCTAGAGCAAAGCGCCTTAACAACTCAATGGCGGCCTGTTGGCGGTAAATCACAGATGTTTTATCATAAATATGTTTAGTTCAGACGAAAAAAAACCACCCGAAGGTGGCTTTTTCTTACCACACAATATTAAAAACGTGGCTTACCTCTTGTATCATAAAGCTCTTGAGGGTTGCCATAAATATCAGAATACTCAATGACGATATCAACCCTGTTTAGCTCAGTTTTTATATGTTCAGGAGTCGGAGTATTATTTGCATTCAACGTGATTTCGAAGAAATCAACTTTATCCGATGCTTTAAACACGTAACCACTACCAAAAGCTTCGCAAGACCGTGAAGCTATCTTCAATTGAAGCTTAGAAGCAGCAATATCTACAGAGTTGTAAATTTCATCATCAATCAGTTTATTTCCATCAAAATAGACTTTAAAACTATTTATAATGGCAGGTCCGAGTCCGTTATTTTCGAGAGTCATAGTAAATTTTGGTGGGTCTCTATATGTCGCTATAGATAAATAAGGTTTCACATTCATCACCGCTGTTTCTTTTGCTAATTTCGCATCAGCTCTACTTTGTCGCCACACAAACACAGCAACCAATAAACTCAGCAACGCGATTGAGTTAGATGCAGCAAACCCAAACAATGCCATTAAGCCTGTAGAGAAAAAATTCAATAACTCCGCGCTAGTCACTATGTCATTCCTTAACTTTTTAAATTCAATAAAATATACAACAGCTTACGCTGCCACACCAAGCATCATGAGATTATAAAAATAAGAGCAAAACCAATAAGACTGTACAAACATACAGCATAAACTTATTGCAATCTGGGTAAAACGAGTGATAACCTTACATCACTCATTTGACCCAGAGATATAGATGAAAAGTAAAAATGAAACACTAGATACACTAAACACTCTGCTTGAAATCTATGACCAAAAACAGATTGCAGAATTATTGAACCCTCACACTGGTAACGACTGGTGTAGAGAGACAATTAATCGCATCTTAAAGGGCAAATCTGAAAAATGCCTAAGCAAATTCGAAGCAAGTATTTTAGAAAACCTTCTTCCAGCCAAACCAGCCCATTACGACAACCCTCAATTTAAATTTATCGACTTATTCGCAGGCATTGGCGGCATTAGAAAGGGTTTCGATGAAATCGGTGGTAAGTGTGTTTTCACCAGTGAATGGAACAAATACTCGGTACGCACCTACAAAGCAAACAACTACAGTGATCCAGATGAGCATGTTTTCAACGAAGACATCAGAGAAATCACCCTCACTGAAAACGAAGACGTCTCTGAAACTGAAGCCTATGCACATATTGATAAATGCATACCAGATCACGATGTTCTACTGGCAGGGTTTCCATGTCAGCCATTCTCGCTAGCGGGTGTCTCTAAAAAGAACTCTTTAGGTAAGGCGCACGGCTTCGAGTGTGAAACTCAAGGCACATTATTTTTCGACGTTTGCCGAGTAATTGCCGCGAAACAACCAGCTGCTTTTGTGCTCGAGAATGTAAAAAATCTTAAAAGCCACGACAAAGGAAAAACCTTCAAAGTCATCATGGAAGCACTGGATGACCTAGGTTATGACGTTGCTGACATAGACAGTAACAAAGGTGGGCAAGACCCTAAAATTATCGACGCTAAAGCCTTCATTCCACAACACAGAGAACGAATAATCTTAGTTGGCTTTAGGCGAGATCTAGGCCTATCAAACGATTTCTCTTTGAGCCAAATCAAAAAGCCAGAATCAACGCCTACCTTCGCAGACTTACTAGACGAGGAAGTACCAGAAAAATACATCCTTACGCCAAAGCTATGGGAATATTTGTACCAATATGCCAAAAAGCACCAAGCCAAAGGCAATGGATTTGGCTATGGTTTAGTCGATCCAAACGATAAAAAAGCATACGCACGCACACTGTCTGCCCGTTACCACAAAGACGGTTCAGAGATTCTCATTGATCGAGGCTGGGATAAAAGCTAGGCGAATTGGACTTTAACGACATGTTTAACCAAGCATCAAGACCAAGACGACTTACCCCACAAGAATGTGCTCGCCTAATGGGCTTTGATAAACCAGGTGAGACAAACTTCGTCATTCCTGTTTCAGACACTCAAGCCTACAGGCAATTTGGAAACTCGGTCGTCGTGCCTGTATTTAGAGCCGTTGCAGAGCTGATGAAACCGAAAATTTACGAAGCCTATAAAGCCAGCTAAACAGCTGCTTTATAGGAGCAAAACGTTCTTTTTTGAAAACATATTGGATTCTAGGGTTGCGAATATAATTCAGCCCTCTAGCTCCAACATCACCAGCATCATCAGGCTTAGTAAACGTCACACCATCAATCTGTGATGGCATCAATCTAAAAAAGCAATTGGAATTAACTGGCATTAGATCTTTAGTAATCAATTTCGATATTTCAACGCTCTTTTGCTCCCAAACGATGTACACATACCTTATTTTCAGCTCTTTACATAAGAACAGGTTTGATGCATGAGAAAAGTCTAAGCTAAAGCACTCTTTTTGTTCAAACTGCCCATCCATTTGACTGGCCAAATGTTTGAAATTTTCAACATATGACCCCATATCGACCATTGAAGTAATTACTTTTTTTATTGTCGACTGTGTTTTTCTTAACTCATAAACATTACCAATATTACAGGGTATTGAGACCAGATTATGAGCTGGTGTTTTTCTCTTAAACTCAAAGAAAACTAATCCATTTTCACACAAATCAATTACATCAATATCAACAGGATATTCATCTTTAAAAGCAACGTCTAAAAGTAACCTATTAAATATCAGTTTTCTAACTTTATCAGAACTCACCGAGTCAATGAATTCGCTGATATCAAAATCAGGTTTTCTATTCAAGTCAAAGCTGCCAATACCATTGACCAATTTACCGCTTAAATCCTCTGATTTAGCCTCTGATAAAACTAATCTCCCATCAGAGAATAGCTCAAACACTTCAAAACCTAGATTAGATTTTAGCTCAAGCCTGTCACCTAACAACTCAACACATGACTCAGAATTAGACGTCACAATGAAAACACTCACTTTTTTAAACGATGAAAGCTTAGTCAGAGCAAGTGGATAATCATTAATATTGTTAACAAAACTGTAAAAATAGTTGTCATAATTTGGTCCGCTCACCTTTATTGTCCCAAAAGTAGCATTTTGACTAAACCTGTCCGAAAAAAAATTCTCAAACATTAATTCAGTAATATGTGCGGAGAACCGCTTCCCAGTTGTTAGCGCACCTAAAAGGCGTAAATGCGCACTATCTCGTATATCCATAATCTTCCCTAATACTAAATCACACAGCAGAACAGTTACGCTTAATCGCCAACTATTGAATAAAGCAGACAACATAAGTACATTTAATGAATTTTTCAAGGGATCTGAAATTATGACTGAGTTCAATCACCTAGACTTCCTTCATGTAGACAGCCTAACAACAATAAGCGAACACCTAAAACAACACGACTGTTCACTAGCGCTTCTAAAATGCCTAGCAAAAAACAACAACGATAAAAACCAAGTCTATATACATCATGATACAAGCGTATTGAACTCCGTCTTTGACCTGACATTTGAAGAAAGAGAAATCAGTAGCAGCGTTACCAAACGTGCCTCTAAACCTGGCCAACCAATAGCCAGAGCCATTTTTAATGAATTCTTTTGGCTAGGCACGACAGGCGAATTAGAAGAAGCCAAACAATGCAAAGCCATCACCTACCATCAATACCCTGAAACTCGCTTATCTGGCTTTCAAACAGTCAACGGCAACATGCCGAAGTCTATGAGCGTGGAATACACAAAAAGCCCCGATTTAAAACCCAGATACTTAGTACTCGGAGCCACGCCAACGGGCAGAGCCATTGCCATGATGATCGTTGATCCATCAGAACAGTTCATACAAGAGTTTTCTCAACTACAACAATTTCACGGCTCAACCATTTGTAAGCACTTAGACATTGGCGACTCGTTTGATGGCACGACAAAACTAAAAGCACTTCTAGCAGAAAGAATCGCAAACAAGTGTTTAGTAGGTTGCAGATTTGATAAAAATGGCAACACAATCCCCTTTAAGGGCACCCAAGTGCATGGCTACACCCTAGAGCACGCTTGTGGAATTATCCCAAACAGCAACCATGATGGGGACATATACGGCATAGAACTTAAATGCTTCACTCGAAACAAATTGTCCCTAATTACAACGGAAGCAGATGGTGGCTTATATCGAGAGAACTTTAATAGCTTTATGAAAACCTATGGTTATCAAAAAGGTGAAGACTATCGGTTCACAGGTCTTCATAAAGCCTATGCAACCAATACAAAAACCAGCTTAACCCTGAAAATAATCTGCTTCCCCGTTAAGAAAGGGCAAAAAGAGGCTGAGATTACACGCCAAGAGTATGACCCAAGCATCACATTCGCCAAACAAATGAATGGCATGCAAGTAGTACTTGAATACACAAACGGAGACATTGCAGCATCGTGGTCTATAGAACACTTAATGAATAGATGGGGCGCAAAGCACAACGAAGTTGTTTACGTACCAGCAAAAGTCATTGCCAATACAGTTCCTGAGGATATAGCTGAAGGCTACCTCACACGTGTTGAGTTTGGGAACAAAGTTTTATGGTGTTTTAGATCGACAGTAGAAAACCTAATTAGAGCCATCCATGCTGGCATCATCTACTTAGACCCTGCCCCCAAATACAACGAGCACGACGCAAAGAGAACAAAACGTCGAACACAATGGCGACTAAACAATATTTATCAAGCGGCAAGCACTCTATATGAAAGGTCTTCAGTAATTATTTTGGATGAGTAAGGCTTTCTATCTTTGCAGAAAGTAAATGGTGAGAGAGGGGGGAATCGAACCCCCCACGCCACTCTTGTCACCTAAATATTTTAATAAATTATATATGTCTCGCTCGGGGTGAAGCTATACCAAACACAGGTTCTCTCAGCAACGCAGGCCACACCTTTTTACGCTTTTTAGTATTAATTACTTTATTTCTCGACATAGACGTCTCCAAATTCATAGATGCATTAAAGCTCGCATTACATTCTTTGGTTAGATCCACCCCAAGCGACACATCACAATCTACCGCCATAGACAGGCTTAGTCCCAAGACTTTAGGCTAAAAGCCAATAAATCAATATTACTGAAAGCAATCAAAGTTACAACAAAAATCTAACCTTCTCCGAAGTGTCGGCCTGTGGCGTTTTTGACGCGTTCGATGGTTTGGTCGACCCATGCGGGGTTGGTTTGGATTCTGGCGAGTTGTTGTTGGTAGTTTCGGATGGTTTGGATCATGGCCATGATGTCGGCGGCGGGTACGACAACGATGTTTTCTGTTATGCCTAAGGATTGGGCGATGTCGTTGATGAGTTTGAGCTTTTCGTCGTCTTGGATGGGCGCGGGTAAGTTTTGTTGAACCGGTTCGGGGTCTTGATGTTGGGCTTGGTCGAAGGCGCGGATCACTTGCAGGTTGAACTTGGGGCTGATCCACATGGCGTAAGCGTACACCAATTCTTTGCACACCCAAGTGCCTTGATTGACTCCACCTCTATGAGCTTTTGCACCGATACCCATTTCTGGGCAACACTCAATTTCTTCTATTAGCTCTTTCGTTTTTTCTGTTCGAATAAATCGATTTGGCTCATGGCGCTTTTCACTGCCAGCCACTTTATGAAGATCATTAAGGGAATACAATCCGTCGAGTGTGCGGATGTCTTTTGAAGAGATAATTAAATGAGCCATCTATGGCCTCCTACGGTCAAATTTTTGACCACCTCAATAAGGTCTTAATCTTATTAAGGTGGTGGATCTAAATTCAGGTTAAGACTACCGCCCGTAGGAACGGCCTAGCCGAAGCTAGCCCAAACAAAGACCCACCATAACAGGCGGATCTCGGCCACAAAAAAACACGCGGTGCGTGTTTTAGGCCGCTACGGTTAAACGAGGTCTTAATCTCGGCACTGGATTTTGCCAGTGCAGGGAAATAGTAGATCAGGATGCGCGAGAGGTCAACTGGTTAACAAAACACCACAAGAATGGAAGGAAGTGGTAACACTAGGAAATGACAATAGCTCTATCAAGATAAATGTTAAAAGCATCGAAAACACTAACCTTTTACTGAGCATATTCCATTAACTACTATTTCACCTACTCCCCAATGTCGGCGCCTTTAATAAACAAGTATACTCCCATAGTCAGAAATTTCGGCGCTTCGACCTTCTGTCTCTAGGATTTTCTTAGCACTTGGTAACTCGTATAGGGTCACGTCACCATCAGAAATATTCACGCCTTTATTAAAAGTAGCACTTAGGCTGCCTTCATAATTAGCCGCTGTTAACTCCACACCATCTTTCGTAATAAAACCAGACCGTCTGTCAGGACCAAAACCTATAGAATAAACACCAAAATCACTATTATATGATGTAATATAAGAATATTCAGAAGGTTCTAAAACCCAACTATTATTTTTAAAATCCCATAAACCATACATATTATTCTTGGTTCTAACAGTCAACACAGAACTACTAAACCTATTAAATGCAAGTGCTTTTAAATCCAAAACGCCATTTTTTTCACTAAATAAATAGACAGGTTTATTGTAACCAGCATCCAATCCATAAACACCATACCCAAAATAGCTTACATTCCTAAAATCACCTTTAAAAAGCATCCGTCCATTTAAGTCTATTAACCCACTCTTGCCTTCTGTTGATTTTAAATGATAGAGGTTATCTTCTTTGTCATCAGAATAAGTACTGATAAGGTCAATCTCACCAAATATAGGCTTTAATCGAATTGAGCTATCAAGATCAAGTATGATTGAATAATTATTATAACTTGTTGCTATAAAATGACCTTGATTGAAGAATGCAGACTTAATATAAGCATCTAACTGAAGCTTTCCTTCTTCATCAAAAACTAGAAAACCTTTATCTGTTTTAACTTTCCATAAGTGCTCAAGCCCGGGGAACTGGAAGAAACTTGTCGCTTGAATATCTAGATAGTCTTTAGTTAAAGCTGACCAAAACCGTCTAACTTTACTATTATTCTTCTGAATTGAAAAAACGTTATAGGCAGGTTGGTTATAATCAAATCTCCCTTCCTTTATTTCAACTAATACATTACCATTCAAATCTATTAATTTCTGATTTTCACCATCAGGGACAGCATAGCGATTTCCCTTAAACTCGATCATATCGGAGTAAGAGCAGGGAATTTCAACTTTCCCTTTAGTGGAAATAACACAAAAACTCTCGCCATTGTACGCCATGAAATGTTTCGAATTTAAAATACCACTTCCAATCCATTTGTAATCATCACTTACTGAATTCCCTTTATCATCAACTATTTTTGAAACGTTATTCGACACTAATAAATAATAACCTTTTTCAATTTCTTTAACCTGAATGTATTCACCACTAAAGAGAAGCTTAGCTTCATCATTAAAGACTTTAAAACGCTTATCTTCTTCAGAGGGTAATGATTTTTTTTCTGAAATGATTTTTCCATCAACTACCTGATAAAAAATACTATTCTTAACCACTCCAGATGAATCCAAAGAAATTGAACCATCACTATTAAAACCGTCACCATTATAGTACGTGTGAACGTTATTATTTGACGGAGACAAGTAGTTCATAGTGAACGTTGGCTCTGAGTTGAACCATTCTAATAACTCCACTTTTGATTTTTTTATACCATTAAGTTGGCGGACACGTTTATCATCAACAAAATGATAGGAATTTTTTGTAATGCCTTTTGTAGACACTTCCTCAACGACATAAAAACCATCTGTTTTCATCGGCTTTGAAGGAATCAAAGCTGCACATCCAGACAAAATCGTTACAAATAAAAATATTACACAAAACCTTACCATTATTTAAATTCCTTATTAAATACTAATATTTTAAATCACGTAATAACTGCTTTTAATTAGAGTAAATTTTCTTGGTTAAATCTGGAAACAATGAGTCATAATAATATTTTTGAGCGCTGTATACACAATGATTAAAGTCGTTCTTCTCTTTGCAGATTTCTGTTACTTTTTTTGCACCATTTTTTTCAAACCCGTTCTGAGCTGTAGCTATAAGAGCCTTACTAACTGCACGGCAATTTTTTATTTTTTTATCATGGGTGCTATTCTTAACAACGTTCTCACTATCCATACACTCTGAAAAAAATTTATCTTCATATTCCTTTAATGAAAAACGATTTTCCTTACTAAAAGGAGAGCTGCTACAACCAGTTATTGCCACCAAAGCAATAAGCAAAACCCCACTTATTTTGTACATATTTTTTCCTTTAGTTTAAAAGCATCCAATATAATGCTGTTTCCATTAAAAATCGATTTATCGATCAAAATAACAAACAAAGACTAAATGAGATAATAAGCAATTTCAACACAGTACTCTCACACAGGAACATCAAAAAAGCCTAAAACCATTGATAAGAGGAACATTTTTCTTCCTCCGAAGCACAAAATAATGCTCAACTAACTATCCTGTTTTTCCAAATACCTAATGCCCTCTTCATCTGTTCTCTGGAATGGGTGTGCATGTAGCGTTTGTCCAGTCCGTCCCGTTCGTGGTTGAGTAGCATTTCCCCTATTACCCAGTCGATGCCCATGTCTTGCCAGCTGTCGCGGGCGAGTTTGCGTATGTCGTGGCTGGTGAATTTGATGCCGACGTCGTCGCTGAGGCTTTGATACCAACGCTCTATGGTGCGTGTGGTGATGGGTTTGATGCCTTTGACGCTGAATATATAAGTGCCACGTTTGGGCAGGCTGTTGATCAGGTCCATGGCGTGTTGGGTGATGGGCAAGCGGTGCTCGGTGCCGTTTTTGGTGTTCTCTGCCGGTAGGTACCATTCCAACGCGCTGGACGAAAAGTGTTTCCATTCGGCAAGGCTGGTTTCGCCTTCTCGCGTGGCGTGGAGTAGTTGAGTCATAAAGAAGACGCGCCGTGATGTGGGTTGTTTGTGGATGGCGGCGAGTAACGCGGGTAAGTCGTGGGGTTTTAGTCGCCCTGGTTGGCTGTCGGGCTGGGAGGTGGTGAAGCTTCTTAGGGTGATGTTTTTGATGGGGTTGCTGGCAATGAGGCTGAGTTCTTTGGCGCGGCTAAAGGCGGTTTTGAGTACGCCAAGCACGCCTTTTATGGTGGACAGTGCGTAGTCACTTTGCATGGGCATGTAGAGTTGTTTGTACAGTAAGGGTTTGTCGATGTGGTTGAGTCGCACTTGGTCGAGCTGTGTCAGTAGGTGGTTGCCTATGTAGCTGGACGCGGTGGCCACGTAGTCCGACGAGTAGGTTTTGTCGGTGTCGATGTGTTGCATAAACCAGAGTAGGACTTCGCCGCCGGTTTGGAAGGCGGACACGGTGAGGCTGGCGTCGCGATCGGCCAAGGCGTTGGCCCGTATGGCGGGGAGTTCGGCAAAGAGAGTTTTGGCGGTGACGGCTGGCCATTTGGCGAGTTTGGTGCGCTGGCGTTTTTTTGCCTTTGTAGACGACGTCGTAAAAGGTGCCGCCGGTTCGCGCGGCGTTGATGTAGAACTCAACTCGACGGGCATCGTAGAGGTAACGCTGGTCGGTTTTTAGGGTCGCTCTGATGGTTGCGTCGGTGATCTTGGTGGTGCGTTTGCTCATGCGGTGGCCTTTCGCTCGGCGTCGTTGAGTCGGGCAAGCAGTTCGCTTTGTAGTTTGAGTAGGAAGCGTTTGCGCCCTTCTGCGACGTTGTTGGAAAAGGTCTTTTCGCTTGGTGTGGCATGGGCGGGGCCAAGGCGAAGTTCGGCGGCGAACATGGGTAAGGTGGCGGCGATGCGGGCGTTGGTGAGCGGTTTGCCTTTGATGGTTTTGCGACCTTCGGCCAATACGGCGGCCAGTAGGCAAAGTCGCTGCATGGGTGACAGGTCGTTAAACAGCCACGCGTGGCCTTTGTCTTTGACGGATAAGGCGCGGATTTGGCGGATCATGGCGGCGTTGCTGTCGCCTCCGCCGTTGAAGCTTTGTGTGACGCCCGTTTGAATGGATTCGCAGATTCGCCTGTGTTGCCAACGCCAGACCAACCCGCATCGGCGGTGCTGGCGATGAGGTAAGTGACGTAGTCGTTCACGATCCGCCATCCTAGCGCGCTTAATGTGTTGGGGTTGTCTCGGTTTAGCCAGCGCATGGTTAGTTCCTCAGTGCTTCTCGTAGTTGGTTGACTCGTTCACGGCCTATCACTCGGCGATGTAGTAGCTCGCTTTCGCTGATCGTTTCGCCGAATTTTGGCGCTTCGATCACGTCTCGTTTGAATCGCTCACCACGCAACCACGCTTTGCACACTTCGCTGTACGACTTGGCAAAGGCTCGCTTGCCTGCTCCGGTGTCACGGCGTCGTAGCTTGCTGAATCCGACTCGTCGCCCTGCTTCGTAGACCGTGGCGTGGCTGGGTTTCCAGTGCGCTAGGTCGTGGGCGTTGTTGGCGGCTTCGAAGTACGCCGCGTCGGTTGCTGGGAATTCATCAAACAAATCGTTCATGGTTCGCTCCTACCAATCGGTGTCGTGAATGTTCGTCAAAGATTCGCTCACTTGCTGCTTCGCTGTGGCTGGCGGCATCGGTCGTGGTGCTGAGAATTTCAGGGAGTTACGCATCCACGTTCGCCATGCGGCCACCCAATCCGCCATGATCGAGCCCTTCGCTCGGTGGTGATCCAAAAATTTATTGGTTTCGGTTCGCCAGTCGGTGGTGATTTGATTTTCTGTGAGCCAATCGAGCATTCGTTGGTCGACCAGAAATTCATCGGGAACGGCAGAAGCACGTTTTGGTTTTTTGGGTTTGGGCGGAACGACCAAAATATCTTTTGAATCTATTTGTGAATCTATTGAAGAATCTATTAGTGAATTGTAGGAATCTCTTTCAGGGTTAGAGGAAAGAGATTCAGGGTTAGCGGAACCATTTTCAGGGTTAGAGGAAAGAGATTCAGGGTTAGAATCGCCTTTGGAATCTCTTTCCATGTCTGTTTCTAAGGGTGAATTAGATTCAGGGTTAACAATTTCAGCCAATCTATAACGATTCACCTTGCCGTATTTTTTCCCTTCTAGGTCGGTTGAATGGATACCGCCACCTTGTGAAATGACTTCGACAAAACCCAACTCGATAAGCTTCTTCATGGAATTGGTCACTGTGCGTTCGGTCATGCCACCCAGCTTGGCCAAATGCGCCTTACTTGGGTAACACTCGCTTTTCTCATTGGCGTAGTTTGCCAGTAAGATGAGAACCATCTTGGTTGTACAAGGAAGGTCTACTTTATAAATGGTGTCTGACAGGTGTTTGAGGCTCATTGGATGCTCCCAAGCCTTAATTGCTGCTCTTGCTGGTTTGTAGTGGCCTGATTAAGCAACGCGTCTTTACCTTGCATGTAACCCATTGATGAACAAGCTAGGGTTACTTCAGTACTACCTTCTTTCGTTTTACGAGGCTTTACGGGCTGCATACCTACAGATTTTTTCTTGTAGTGATTTACGACCTCTGAAGGCTGATCACGTTGACCGAAAACATTTACTAACTTGCTACCAGCAGAGATAACCCAACCGCGTCCAAATAAATCTTGCTGTTGTGTGTTTGCACCAAACTTTTTCTTAAAGTCAGAACGAGCCTTATCAAGCTGTTGATACAGCACATCGAATGAGTACGCGGCCAGTTGAGCATCACGCTCTAAGCCAATAAAGGTCACTTTGGTGAACCACTGAATTCGACCTCGTCGAACCTTGTGCTCGTAGTCTTGAACGCAATAAACACCTGCAATTGCGGCGACAGCAGAAACCAAAGAGAATTCAAAGTCCTTTAGATTTTTACGAGGAATAAGGCGAGTATTTACCTCAATAATCTCGAGTTCATCTTCATCAATTCGATGTTTTTTCATAAGCGCAGTAGCTTGACGCTTTGCGGCTTCTGCTTCGTGCGGGTTGTCACTTTGCGACAATGCCAATAGCTTACGAATTTTCTCTTGATATCGCTTATCCATGCCCTACCCCTTTATCTGCTTCATGCTGTGCTGAAGCACAGACTCACGAAGCTGCATAAGCGCTTCGATCGCTTCGGTGATTTCTCGCTGGCATTGCTCTTGTTCGCGCATGGTCAGCTTGCCGTCTTCCATGGATTTATGGATCATCGCCAGCACATCACCGTGTTCTTTACCGGCATTCAACACCGATTCCAAAATGCCCAGCGGTGCGGCTTGCTTCGCCTTGATGCTGAGCTCCATGCCCATGGCGCGGTAGATTGCGTGGTTGCCAGTAACCAACTGAAGCAACACGGCCTCGCGCAATGTCATCTTGTGCGTTTCGGACTGAGGGTTGGCTTTGTTGATCAAGACTTGGTGCCCTGTCCCCATCAGCGGTGCAATTTGCTTCGCGGACAGCTCCGAGTTATGCACCGTGTCGTAAATGGCTTGGTCGATGTGATCCATTGTTTTCTCCTGGAATAACTAAACGTGTTCTGGTTGAAAATCGTTCGCTAAGCTAAAAATTAGAACTTCTCATGGTCCTGAAGAAGTTCTTCAATACTCACCTTTCCTTCCGTCGCTTTAGAAATGCGACGGATATATTTAGCAGGAGCGCGCTTATGCAAACGCAACCAATTCCAAACATGGGCTTGCTTGACCCCTGTAATTTGAGCAAGAGCCGTTTGGCTCCCAATAATCTCAACAACTTTTTCTATAGCTGACATATATCCTCCTACATCTTTCGTTGTATTAAATAACAACATTTTATTGTTTGTCAACTACATATAAAGTTGTAATCATGAGAGACGTCTTTTTTATTGAAGAGCTTAGGTTCAAATGAATATTGCAGAGAGAGTTAAATTAAAGAGAACAGAGCTTGGGATGACCCAATCGCAGCTCGCTGTACAGGTTGGTATTAGCCAGCAATCACTACAAAAAATCGAAGACAACAAAACTCTACATCCTAGAAAGCTATTAGAATTGGCCAGCGCATTACGCTGTACTCCTGAATGGCTACAATATGGCATTATAGATTCTGATGGCTCTTCGGACAGTAACGTAACTTCCGCGCCATATAGTATCCCATCAAGAAAGCTGCCTCTCATTAGCCATGTACAAGCAGGTGAATGGAGTGAAGCTATTGATTTCAGGACATTAGGGGATGAAATTGATTGGCAAGAGTCGCCTTCTTCTGCAAGCGACACTGCCTTCTGGCTTAAAGTTGTCGGTGACAGCATGACAGCACAAGTAGGACCAAGCATCCCAGAAGGACACCTTATTCTGGTAGATCCAACTGTCCAAGCAGATAACGGCAGTTTGGTCGTTGCCAAGCTTGAAGGCACAGACGAAGTGACCTTTAAAAAACTTATTGTGGATGCCGGACAAAAATATCTTAAACCGCTTAACCCGAATTATCGCCCACTCGAAATCAACGGAAACTGCCGTATCATTGGCGTTGTAACCGAAGCTAAAGTTAAGTTTTAAATATTTTTAAAGGTACTAAGCCCGCTTTGAGTGGGCTTTTTTTTATCTAAAATAAATATTACAACTTTTAGGTGTTGACTAAAGACTACTTAAGGTTGTAAATTATTCCTATTCAATACAACCAAAGGATAGGAATCATGTTAATTCTTACTAGACGCATCGGCGAAACCATCATCATTGGCGACAACATCGAAGTCACCATATCTGGCATCAAGGGCAACTTGATCCGTATTCGTACCGCCACCCCAGAACTCCTTGTCGTCACTCGCAAAGTGGGCGAACCCATCAACATTGGCAAAGACATCAGCGTGACACCCTTAAGCATAAAAGGCATGCAAGTGCGATTAGGTATCGAAGCGCCAAAAGACATTAGCGTCCACCGCGAGGAAATCTACCTACGCATTCAGGCCGAAAATAACAACACAGCAAGCGCTACGGCGTAAGTCCTTGTTATGAGCACCAGCGCAAAACGCAAGCAAGCCCAACGAGAGAGAGAAAAGGCTTTCGACATAAAACGAGTTGAAGTGCCGCTCTCGATCACAGAGCGAGAAATGCTAGCAGAAGGGTGTGAGTTTCGAGGCGGTTACACCGCATCAGAATACATCGCCACCCTCATTAGAAGAGATTACAAACGTATTCAAGAGACTAAGAAGACACTAGGCGATTGCCAATACTGCAACCACCCTCTTCCTCAAGGATGCCAACGATTACACAAAGGCCACAAAGATTGCTTTCACACACTCAAAGCACGAAAGCTTTCTTTGTGACCTGTCACAACATAGGTGAATTGAATGAACACAGAATCAATAAACTGGAACAGCGACCATGTCGCAGGTCACGACGCCAACAGCAACCCAATTACCGTGGGCGAACTCATTGCCGCCCTGAACGGATACGAGCAGCTTGCGTGCATCGCCTCAATGCCAGACAGCATGCGTGACAACCTAGCCCGTGCCGCAGCAGAAAACTACCGAGTGAGAAGCAAAAGCGAGCAACTACACCGCACAGTGAAAGAACTAGAAAACCAGCTTAACGCCTCGTTCTCAAGAATAAGCGACCTACTCGCAGAACGCGCAGAAGTAGACAAGAGCAAGGTACTAGAAGCTTTAGCCAAATACGCCAACCCAAAGCACTGGCGCAACCCATACAACCAACACGGCGAACTAGACACCCAGCAAAGAAACGTCTTCGCCAATGGTTACCATGGCTATGAACTCGCCATGTCAGTACTGAAAGACAAACAACAAGCAGCATAAGGAGAAGGATGATGAGCCAAATCAAACCAAAATGGCCTCGTAAGCAGCGCCTTTCTGAATTTGCAAAAAACAACTTTATCGAGCCTGAACGCGAACTTTCCCGTCTGCGTCGTCAGTTAAAATTAGGGGATTTACCGGGCGAACTAGAAGGAAATTTATGGTTTGTTTGGATTTTGCCTGATGGGCAACCGGCTTATGGCTACAGCGAACACACACCAGAAAAACCAAAAGAAAGACGCATCGATCAATTAAAGACAGGCAATCCAATTGCTGATGCGGTTTTACTTAAATATGAAATCACGCAAGGCACGGAATTACGATGAACCCACCAAGACCCAACCAGCTAGCACGTAATTTAAAGATAATACGCAACAAACAGGACACGTATTACTATTACAAATTACCCGACGGCAAGCTTGAATCGTTGGGTAAAAACATTCCTGAGTCAGTCGCGATCGACGCCACTACGGCACTTAATATTGCACTAGCAAATCAGGAATCCTTGGTGAGTCGCATTGCACGTCGTGCAGAAGAGCTGCACAACTACAATCCAAGCAACCCACCCATGTCGCAAGTGCTAGATGAATACTCTCACATGCTAAAAGTGGCGCTTAAAAGTGAAAAACAAGCAAAGAACACGGTGACTATCAAGCTAAGCAAACTAGAAGAATACAAAGGCCTGTGGTCTAAAATCCGCGCACAAGACATGCGCACATTTGACCTAAATAACCTGCTAAAAACCAAGACGGCCCACGCACAACAAAAACACGTCCCTCTTATGCGAGAAATATTTCGCTATGCGATTACTAATGGGTATTGCGACATAAACCCAGCGGATCAACTAAAGGCCAAAGAACCAGATGCAAGAATTCGACAAAGACACACATTTGATAGTTACATGGAAATATATAGAATCGCGCCTGACTGGTTAAAGCGAGCTATGGACATCGCCCTTTACAGCTTACAGCGCCGAAGTGATTTAATAGACATTCAAATAGCAAAAGACATCGACATTCCAACACGCTCAATCAAAATACTGCAGCGTAAAACACGTAATTACAAAACACCCGTACATATCAACATTAAGATGGGCGACCCGCTATGGGATGCAGTAAGCGATGCGATCACAAGTACAACACACTGCCCTTACCTAATTCATTGCCGACCAGCACGAATGGACAGGCGCGACCTAGCCGCCAAACCTCACCCATTTGCAATACTGCCGGACTACCTCACAAAACAGTTTAGAAAGTGGCGAGATGAAAGCTGTGTGTACGATCATCTACAACCACGCGAACGCCCATCATTTCACGACATTCGAGCACTTGGCATCATGCTCTACTTTAAAGCCGGTTATCCAAAAGAATACATCATGGCACTCGCTGGTCACGCAAACGAAGACATGACCAACCACTACATCGACGGCCACGAACAACAGCAACCACTACAAGTTGCGGCTGGGCTAGATATCAGCACAATCGACATGACAAACATTAATTGGAAAGACCAACGAATACCGAGAGAACTTGCCAAACTGATCGACGAAGAAGAGAGCTAACCCTCTCTTTTTTTATGTCTGAACGAAAATGGTAAGCATGCCAAGCATAAAAAACCTGAAAGCTTACGCCGAAAAACTCAAAAAAAATCAATAAAAAAGGAGAACAATCGGAAAATTTAAGGAAAATTTAAGGAAAAAAGACACAAAAAAAGGGCTTACAAATTAATGTAAACCCTTGATTTTATTAACTTAATAAGTGGTAGGGCTAGGCAGATTCGAACTGCGACCTCATCCATGTCAAGGATGCGCTCTAACCAACTGAGCTATAGTCCTAAAAAAGTGTTGGCTATTATACGCAGAGAGT
>LNFX01000060.1_pt1 | contig 20568 bp, 15 predicted proteins | sample 1500681 | NCBI WGS metagenome assembly LNFX01 (sample SAMN04254626, study PRJNA301722) | marine sediment metagenome | isolation source: antarctic beach sand mud | place: Antarctica | collected 2015 | reverse complement strand
TTTGACTCCTACTACGTAGACTCAGCACTAGGATAGTCAGCAACAAACGCAAAAAAACTCAGTACTCGCCGCTGCATACCAAATTCCCCATTCAGCAAAGAAAAAAGGAAGGATAAAAATCAACGGCAAAAGAAAATGCGTAGGTTTTTAGAATGCCTTAAAATACCCGCTCTTTTTGCGTCTCCAATGGCTTGGAAGAACATACTGATCATCATCTGTGGGCCTACCAGAAAAAGCGCCAAGGTAGAAAAAGGTAAAATTCGCATTACTTCATTAATAACGGCCTGATCATTGACAAATAATGCGCCTAAATCACTTCTAAAAACAAAAGCGATAAGCTGTAAAAAAAACGCAGTAAATAAAGGCAACAGACAAAACAATTTTAATACTGCTATTCACTCTACTCAGCTCATTTGCCCCAAAATTGTTACCAACAATCGCTTGAAATGCCATGCTCAAACCAAGTAAGGGCAAAAAGATGAAGGTCATTAAGCGTGTGATAATGCCATAAGCGCCTACTGTCGTTGCATAATTTCCAGCATCCCAAATTTGCAAATTATATAAAATGGCACCAGACGCTAACGCTAAACCAATATAATTTAAACTTGACGGCGCACCGAGAGACAAAAATGTTAGCCAATGCTGTCGCGACGTAGAAAACAACACAACCTGAAGATTAAGGGGGTTCTTTTTATACTTTCGATATAAAAAAATAATGACTAACGAGATAGCCTGAGCCAGTACCGTGCCATAAGCCGAGCCTTCCACACCCCAATTCATGCCAACAATGAGCAGATAATTAAACATCCCATTGAGTAGCACAGAAAACAGTGAGACAAACGCCATAAACGAAACTTGGCCCTCACAACGCAAACTATCGCCATTAATGGTTAAAATAAACACCAAAGGGGAAAAGAAAACCAAAATAGAAATATAGCGATAACTCATATCTCCAATAAGACTTGAGCCATTACTAACCGAACTTGTTAGAGCGTGCCCACCGATTAAAAAAAGCCCCACCAAAACAGCACACACTACTAAAGACAAACTAATGGCTTGGGAAAACACGTCAACCGCACTGGACCCATTTCCGGCTCCTAACTGTCGCGCCATCAAACTGGCAAAACCGTTCGATACTAAAGTAGACAAAGCAATGATGAGGATAAAAGCCGGAAACATCGACGTAACAGCCGTTAAAGCATCAGCTCCTACAAAAATCCCAAGAAAATAAGCATCCACTAGTGAAAATGAGCCATTGACCAACATGATCAAAATAATGGGCGCGGCCGTTTTTAGAAAAACATGGGGTAAAGGTAAATCAAGAAAATGATTCTTTTGATCTGTACCTGTCATGGTAAAGAAGCCCTGTTATAGAAATCGGAGGTAAGTACGCCCTTGTCTCTTGGATAGAAACAAAATACGCGATACCCACATAAAGTTAAAAGCTAGCAAAAAAAAACACCTGGCAAGAAGCAAGTCAAAGGGTCAACTTCATCTCTACCACACTGGACGTAAAACCCACTTTTTCATAGGCCTTAATCGCCACGTTATTTTGCGTATACACCTCAAGATAGAAATCCCTTATGCCCCTTTCTTGACCCCAAACAATAAGTTTCTCTAGCAGTTTTTTATTAAGGCCCTGTCCTCGACATTGGGGAACGACATACATAAAACCAAGATAGCCATGATGACTGTGTTGCAGGTAAGTCTTTGAGGCGCGAATTTGAACATATCCAGTTGCCACAATTTGCCCGTCTATCTCAACCACTAGAAACAAAGTGTCCGCGACAGATATTAGCGCATCAAGATCATGATACGTGGCATCCACTTTAGTCAATTTATTAAAGGGTCGCTCGGCTTCAATCAACGCCTGTTCAAGCGCAAGTAATTTGGGCTTATCATTAAAATTGGCGTCTCTAAAGTTCAACATTAAGGCTTCCTTGTGTGGTCACTCGCTTCGATTCAAAGTTAACAAATAGAATAAAGTAGGATTTCATGAAAATCCACTTTACCATAGTGATCACCAGCCATCATAAAAACCAAGTGAGATTATAAATGCGAATTGACCCGACATCTCTGCGTTTGTTTGTCTGTGTCATAGAGCAAGGCTCCATTGCGCGGGCGGCGGAGCTAAATTTCATTGCCGCCTCCGCCGTTTCAAAACGTATTAAGGAATTAGAACAGTTACTGCATACGCCATTAATGATGCGTACAAATCGTGGTGTGGTGGCGACACCGGCAGGGCAAGCTTTATTGCAAATGTCCCGGGGTGTATTACATCAGTTGGACGATATTTATAATCAGATGAATGAATTTTCCCACGGTGTGCGTGGGCAAGTTCGCATGGTGGCAAATATCTCCGCCATCAGCCAATTTCTTCCCAAACAATTGCGCTCTTTTTTGAATCAAAACCCTTTGGTACAAATTCATTTGGAAGAAAAGATCAGCAGTGAAATCGTTCGTGCCGTCGCTGAAAATTCAGCCGATATTGGCATTGTCACCATCGCTTCTAGAGAGTATCCAGACCTCTCTATCTATCCTTATAAAACGGATCGGTTGGTGGTTATCACACCTGTCGGCCATCCTCTCGGAAAAAATAAAGAAATAAGCTTTGTAGACACATTAGAGTATGATTATGTCGGTTTGCACACTGGTAGCGCCATCAACAATCAGATGATCAATGCCGCTACAAACGCCAACTTACCTCTTAATATGCGCATCCAAGTCACCAGTTATGAAGCACTTTCCAGTATGGTGGAATCTGGCCTTGGTATCGGTTTAATGCCTATTGATATTGCTCGACCCTATATAAAAGCCGCTCGAATCGAAGCCTTGCCATTATTAGATGGCTGGGCACATAGGGAGCTGAAGATTTGCGTAAGACGCTCTGATCAACTTCTCGACGCAGCTCATCACTTATTGACCCATTTACGTACCACGTGATACCCGCCATTCAGCCATATCCTAAAGAGATGGCAGCCTAACATATGGGCGCTTTGCACTTACCCTCGTTTAAAAGATGATTGTCCCAACAATTACAAAAAAAACAGATAAAGGGACACGAGAATGAGCCAACGCGACTCGTCATCTAACAAAAATACTGAACATGAAACCGAGCTGCCTTTAAAAGGAGTACGTGTTTTAGAACTAGGGTCTCTCATTGCAGGCCCTTACGCAGGCAGTATTTTCGCTCAATTCGGTGCGGAAGTGGTTAAAGTTGAACCACCTGGAAGTGGCGACCCATTGCGCAAATGGCGAAAAATGTACAAAGACACCTCTCTTTGGTGGTATTCGCAAAGCCGTAATAAAAAATCCATCACCCTTAATCTTAAATCTCCTGATGCCCAAGCCATCATTCATGATCTAGTCAAAGACGTAGATATCGTCATAGAGAACTTCCGCCCAGGAACATTAGAAAAATGGAACCTAGGCTGGGAACAGTTATCAGCAATCAAACCTGAACTCATCATGTTACGCGTTTCTGGTTATGGTCAGGACGGCCCTTATTCCTCTCGCCCTGGTTTTGCTGCCATTGCAGAGTCCATTGGTGGCTTACGTCACCTTGTTGGTTACGAAGATAGACCACCGGTTCGAGTAGGTGTCAGCATTGGCGACACGCTCGCATCACTATATGGCGTCATCGGTGCCATGATGGCCATGCACCATCTCAAAGTAAACAAAGGTACAGGGCAATTTATTGATGTGGCTTTGTATGAATCTGTATTCGGCGTTATGGAAAGTTTGATTCCAGAATACGGCATGTTCGGTTTTATCCGTGAACGTACCGGCGCTAGCATGCCGGGGATTGCGCCCTCTGGCTCTTATATGAGCAAAGACGAGCGCTATATTGTTATTGCCGCTAACAGCGACAGCATCTTTAAGCGTTTCATGAATGCCATGAATCGACCTGATTTAGCAAACGATCCAGAACTGGCCCAAAACGATGGTCGAGCTAAACGCTCAGGGGAATTGGATGATGCTATTCAAGCTTGGACATCAACCTATTCTCTCAAAGACGCGCTCGCCATTCTTGAAGAAGCCGCGGTTCCTTCTAGTGGCATAAACAATGCTGAAGACATCTTTAATGATCCCCACTTTCGTGCTCGTGACATGATTGTAGAACACCCTCTTTCTGGTGACGATAAAATATCCCTGCCAGGGATAGTACCTAAACTCAGCCTTACTCCTGGTAAAACACAATGGTTAGGGCCAAAGCTTGGCGAGCACACAGAAGAAGTATTAAGTTCGCTTGGTATAGATGCCGAAAAGCTCTCAACGCTTCGTGCAAATGGTGTGATTTAGGAGGTCATTATGTTTATGCAAAACCTACCGACTAAGGTGCGAATTAACGAAGTCGCTACTCGTGACGGCTTTCAAAGCGAAGCAATCTTTATCCCAACCGATAAAAAGATCGAAATCATCAATCGCTTATCGTTGCTTGGTCTGAATAAAATAGAAGTAACCTCTTTTGTGTCGCCCAAAGCCATTCCAAATTTGCGAGACGCAGAAGAAGTGATGAGCAGCATTACTCGCAACCCTAACGTCACTTATGTCACCTTGGTGCCAAATGAAAAAGGCGCGGAACGCGCGTTGGCGACGAACGCAGATGAAATAAACCTCGTCATGTCCGTCAGTGAATCGCACAACTTGTCAAATATTCGTATGACTTGCGATCAATCATTGGCCCAATTTAAGCGTATTTGCACGCTAATGGAAGGCAGTAACACGCGTATCAATGCCTCGCTGGCAACGTCTTTTGGTTGTCCTTTTGAAGGTCTAATTGCACCTGAGCGTGTGATCGATGTTATCAAACAATACCTTGATATTGGTATTCAGAGTATTTCAATTGCCGATACGACAGGCATGGCATCGCCGCGCCAAGTGTATGAATTGTGCGATCAAGTTCGAAATATTTTCCTACACTGGATGTCACCCTGCATTTGCACAACACTCGTGGAATGGGCCTTACCAATGCACTTGCGGGGTTGTCTGCGGGTATTACTCAACTAGATGCTTCTTTAGGTGGAATTGGTGGCTGTCCATTTGCTCCAGGAGCCACTGGTAACATCTGCACGGAAGATCTTGTTCACATGCTAGAGTCCATTGATTTAGATACGGGTGTGGACTTACCTACATTATTAGACATGGCACGTGAATTACCTGAGTTGTTAATGCACGACATATCAGGACAAGTTGCCAAAGCAGGATTGCGCACTGAAACAAGGCCATTATCACAAAGTGTTATTGACCTTAAAGCACGTAATGAAAAGCACTAAATAAAGAACTAGCTGTTGTATAAAAAAACAAAAACTTATAATAAAAATAGGACACTATCATGGATTATAAAACGCTTCTAAAAACGGGTTTATTGGCCTCCACTTTGATGGCATCTTTGCCTTCATTTGCAGAGACAACCTTAGGCATTTCACTACAATTACCACTCAAACATCATCTTGGTCAAAACTTAGTCGACTTCAAACAAGAAGTGGAAGAAAAAAGTAATGGCGATATTAAAATCAAGATCTACCCCTCTGCACAACTATTTAAAGACAGCGAAGTTCATCAAGCCGTAAGCTCCGGCGCAATTGAAATGGGTGTAATGAGTCTTTCTCAACTTGCCGGCACCATTCCTGCTGTCGATGTTTTTTATGTACCCTTTATGTTCCCGTCACAAGACAAAGTAGAAGCGGCGACTCGCCCAGATAGCCCAGTTCGTATGTTACTGGATGAAGCTATTCAAAAAACCGGCACCCGTCCACTTTGGTGGCAAGCTTATGGTGGCGTAGCATTACTGTCCAAAAACAAACCCATCAAACAACCTGAAGACATGGAAGGAATGAAGGTCCGTGTTTTTGGTAAAACGCTCGGAGAATTTGTTAAAGCCGTAGGCGGAGCGCCCACTTCAATGGCAGGTTCTGAGCAATTCTTAGCGTATCAGCGCGGTACTGTGGATGCAGGTATGACCGGTGTTTCTGCGGTTGGCCCACGTAAGCTTTATCAAGTGATGGATTACCTAACGCTGACCAATCATGCTGATATCGAATTCCTAACGGTTATCAATGAAAAGGTTTGGGAATCTTTAACGCCAGCCAATCAGAAAGTACTTTCTGATGCAGCTCGTAAAGTAGAATTACAGCTACGAAATAAAATCAAAGAAATTGAAAGCGACGCTATTGCAGACGCTGAAAAGAACATGACCGTTATCCATCTTGATAACAACGATATTGCCGCTTGGCGTCAAGCCACAACGTCTGTAAAAGAGTCTTTCTTAGAAAACTCAGGCCCTTTAGGTTTGAAAGTTATCCAAGCTGCAGAGAATCTTTAAGCGTTAAAAACATACCGCGAGAGCCTTTTTCACTCTCGCGGTATTTCGTTGTTTTTTGGAGTATTGGCTATGTCCAACCATGCAGAAAAAGAAAAGGACTTGTCAACTTGGCGAGCAGAACATCCTGCTCTTTGGGTTCGCATTAACTACCTACTAATCAAACTATGCGGCCAATTATCGGCGGCTCTGTTTGTTATCGTTGCCGCGATTATCACTTATGAGGTAGTTGCTCGTTATGTCTTTACTGCCCCAACTATTTGGTCAGAAGACATTTCATTACTTTGCCAAATTTGGGCAACTTGCTTAGGGGCAAGTTGGGTATTGCAACATAAAGCACTAATTCGAATAGACTTTCTAACCAATATGTTAGGTGAGAAGGCGAAAAAAATGTCTGATTTTGTCGCATTATTATGCATTGTGTTCTTCTCTGGTTTTATCACCTTCTATGGATTTGGGTTATTAAAGGAGTCGATAGAAATGGGCGCCGCGTCTGCCAGTATGCTAGGACTTCCACTTTGGGCAACAAAATCCGCCATTCCCATTGGCTTTGGTTTACTCACACTACAAGCCATCATGGAAATGTTTTTGATGTTCGCCAGTGACTACCAAGAACACGAAGAGGTTTCGCTCTAATGACGATTATTCTGTTGCTGGTTATTATGCTTCTTGCGCTGCTAATCGGTGTACCTGTCGCCTTTGCGCTTGGTGGATTAGGCTTGGGCATGTTGTTAATCGGAGGCTTCTCGCCAATCATGGCGCCTCTGGCTCTTTATTCCTCTTTCGACAGTTTTATTCTTTTATCTGTCCCACTTTTTTTATTGATGTCGAACATTCTATTGCAAGGCGGTATAGGCAGAGACTTGTTCAGAGCCGTGCAATCTTGGGTTGGACATTGGCCTGGTGGTCTTGGTATTGCGACCATTGCTTCTTGTACTATCTTTTCGGCAATTTCTGGCTCCTCTGTCGCAACCGCTGCGACCATAGGCAATGTTGCCATTAAAGAAATGACAGATCGCGGTTACAACAAACCTTTTGTCTATGGCTTAATCGCCGCAGGCGGTACATTAGGTATCTTGATCCCACCGTCAATTCCCATGATCGTATATGGCGTTATTACGGAAGAGTCTATTGTCGATCTATTCTTAGCGGGCATTGTACCCGGCTTATTAATGGCTTCTGCCTTTATTGTTTACTGCTTTTTTTACGCGCGTTTTAGCAAAGAATATACCCCAAGTGAAAAATCGTCTAACGCTGAACGTAAAAGCGCAAGCTTGAGAGCATTACCGACTATTGCACTTGCTGCTATCATTATTGGTGGGATTTATACGGGTGTCTTCACACCAACTGAGTCCGCTGGTGTCGGCGTCGCTGTTTCACTCATCATTGTTATTTTGATGAGGACTTTTAGCGTTGCGAAATTTAAAGCAGCGGCCATGAGCACGATGAAAAATACGGTGACCATCTTCCTTATCATTGCGGGCGCTAAAGTCTTTGGGAAAGCCATCACGCTTTACCAAATCCCTCAAGATATCTCGATGTTAGTCAGCGAGAACATATCAGAAGTGGGTTTGTTCATTGCTGCCGTGTGTTTTGTCTTGCTCATCATGGGGTTCTTTCTTGAATCCATATCCATGTTATTGATTATGATGCCTGTACTGTACCCATCGCTTGGCATGATGGGAATTGACCCTATTTGGTTCGCCATCATATTTGTCATCATGATCGAATGTGCATTGATTACACCGCCGGTCGGGCTAAATCTATTTGTCATTCAATCTGTTTCCGGTGGAAAGTCCTCGGAAATAATTAAAGGGGTTTGGCCTTTCATTCTCATTATGTTGGGTTGCTTATTAGCGGTGTATTTTTTCCCCGCGATTGCTCTCTACATCCCTTTCTATCTTTAAATCGTCCCTGATTAATAACCACCTAGCTCCTATCGTGTGACTGGGTGGTTATTACCCTCTTATCTTCATCACCATTAATCTGTATTATCCCCCACCTTAACCTAACCTATGAAAAGGAACTTCCAGTGAAAAAAACACTTGCTGTGCTCGTTTTCACGCTTGTCGCTGCTTGCATCGTCACGCCTAAAATCATTGCACCGACTTACCAAGAAAAAATGGCTGATATTGTCTCGAATATCAATAATGCTCCAGGTTATAGCGCTAAAATAGTCTCAACAAACGCGGCATGGTTCGGCGCTGAAAATAAGGTTTTAGTGAGCTTTGATACCGCTCAGATTGACCCTGCACTTCAAGGTGAAAAGCTTGAAGCTGAGTTGGTTATTGAAACGCATTATGGTCCACTGTTATTTTCTCGCAACGGCGTATTTGGTCTGTATGAGACCGACATTCGTTTTGTCGGCGAGACACTACGAAATGAACTTATCTGGGACGAGAGCCAACCTTTATATCAGCTTTCGGTACTTGGCGGCTTCACCGGTAACTTCAAACTAGCAGACACCATTCCCGCTTTGAGCAATCCTACAAACACCTTCACATTCAGCGGTTATGCTGGCAAAGGTGAGATGAATGACAAAGAATTCATTTACGAAGGGGTACTGAATCAAATCGATGTAGATGACGTCTATAGCCCAACTAAAGCAGAAGGACTTACCGTATCCGTTGAATTAAATGCAGATTTAGAAACCATTATGAAAGGTGGTTTTTACGACAGCATGATGGACCTTAGCTTAGATAAACTTACATTAGGAATGGGCACAGAACTGTCTGGTATCACAATAGGGTTGAGTTCCGCTTTAGACCGTGACACTCAGCTTGGCAGCCTTGAAATTGGTTACTTCATTAAAGAAGTTGCATATGAAGGGTTCACCGTCAGTGACCTCGCTTTGGTCACGGAACTCGATAATCTAAGCAATAAGTTCTTTCTTGATTACAAAAACTTCTCTGATAGCTTGTTAGCTGAGACCAACTCACCGGATTCCATCTACGGTGCCTTATTTGTCTTCATGCAAGACAACATTGATGAATTACTGACAGCAAAACCAGAATTCAACATTACTGATTTTAGCGGTACCTTTTCTGAAGGCAGCTTCAGTGCAAGTCTCACTAGCAAGCTTGCCGACATAAGTACGCCGACGATTGATGAGTTAACCATTCCAGAGTTTTGGCTATACAACGCCATAGTAGCAGCAAATATTGAAGCCGATGAAGCCTTAGTGAGAAGTCTGGCTGAGCGATTCATTGCTGATAAAATGCGTGCGCCAGTTACCGCGCCAGAAGTGAAAAAACAAGCCCAAATAATCATCGACGGTTTAATACAACAAGGTTTGATGAAGTTAGAAAACGACAAGTATCTGAGTGAAATTACCATCGAAAAAGGTCAGGGAAAAATCTACGAAATGGCCTTTCCTTTAATGTAAAACATCGCGACAATTTGCATTAGATCTAAAAAAGGCGCGTCCTGTATTTGCTAATCAAAATACAGGGCACGCCTTTTTATTATCAATAAAACAATCTAGTAAGCGGCGAAAGTCTCACCATTATATTGAGTCACTAGGCAGTCCTTGCCCTTTTCTTTCAGCATTTTACAAAAATTAGAACTAAACGATTTTTCCATAAATGGACCGACTTTTAACTGATACATAGTACGGCCTTTGACTTCTTTTTCGTTGACCAACGGAATTAGACCATCAAAAAGACGTCGGATAGTCTTTTAATAATACTTTCCAGCCACGAACGGCTTCATCACGGTTCCCATAGGACGCAACTTGAACGCCATACTCTTGTTCTTGGTTGACCAATGGCGCGGCCACAACAGGGGCAGCATTGACCATCTTAGCCTGTTTTTTGGGCGTTTCTGCCATTGGCATCGTATTGCCTTGATCGTCTAACGGCGCAGCCGTCACCGCAGGCGCCACGTTCATCGCAGCCATACTTTCGTCTGCCATTATGTTGTCATTACTGGACATGGAATCCGCTGGCATTGCAGGATTATCGCCTTGCTTTAACGCTGCCAGTTCTGCTTCCAGAGCATCAATCCTATCCAGCTTCGGCTGTATGGACTGCCATTGCTCATCATGAGCACGAACTTTATCTTGTAAATCACCATAAGCCATAAAAGTATTTTTATCGCCCGTAGAGGAACAAGCACCTAATGATAATCCCGCTATAACAACAATCAGTTTTTTGGACATTCCCATTACTCTATTCTCCATGTACATGATTAAGACAGTCACCTTACTATCTAATACTTTTTTACTAAGTACTCTTTAAGAAGTCGATAGTAAGTGTTGCCCCCACAAAATTAAGGCATAACGAGCCGCTTTGCCAATCAAAACTAACGGTAAAAAATACCAAATAGGCGTACGAAACACACCCGATACTAAAGCAATCCCATCACCAACAACAGGAAGCCAAGTAAATAATAAACTCCAGATGCCGTAACGGTTAAACAAGCGTTCGGCTTTTTGTCGAGTCTCAGCGTTTATGGGGAACCATTTTTTGTGTTCATATCGAACCAAATACAACCCCAACAACCAGTTGGTTAAGCCACCTAATGTATTACCTACACTGGCCCAAAACCATAAAAAAACCACGGACAGTGTCGCGTCATTGGCATAATAAAGTAATACCGCCTCTGATCCAAAAGGCAAAATAGTTGCCGACAAAAATGAAACAAAAAAATGAATAAATAATCCAACACGACGTCTCTATATCTACTTTCATGGAAACAATAAAGCACCTAAATGCGAAAACAATGATCTAGCTCAATATCCCGCTACTAGGCAATATGTATAAAAACACTTAACCTAGAAAAATGACCAAGTGTAAAAATAATTAAGTCGTCAATATGATATTTCCTTCAATTCAGTAAGTTGTTAAAACGCTTAGTTGAATAATATATTGAGCTCGAGTTTTATTTACTAGTGCCAAAATAAACAGATCTAAAAAACGGAGACGACATGCTGGATCGCATTAATAATATTAAAATACGTTACAAGTTATGGGCCATAATTGGACTTATGTCCATGGGAACAACCGCTCTAATTTTAGTCTCACTTACGTCTTTGTTTAACAGCCATGTTGATGCTCGAAATGACCGAACACAAGATATTTTGGACATCGTAAACTCCACGTTATCACCCATTTATAAAAAACAACAATCAGGTGAGCTGACCGCCGATCAGGCAAAAAATCAGGCCATTACGCTTTTATCTGCATTCAAGTATGGCAATCAACAAAGCCTTTGGATCATCAATAAAAACAATCTTACTTTAATCAATGCCCCAATAACCTATAAAAACAATCACACTCCTGCTTCTCTCACTGAAGCACTCAAAAATCCACAAGCATCATCAGTAGAAAAGAATTATCAGGCGATAACATTTGAGTATCAGGGTAACGACGGCACAGCACACCGGATGCTCGCCAGCGCATTTACTTTTACGCCATGGAATATCACCATCATTGCCACCGCATCCATGGATGCGGTCATGAGCTTTTTCTTAAACGCATTAGTCGATTACGCCATTTTAGTGAGCGTATTAACCGTCTTAGTCGGAGGTACGGCACTCTATATTATTCATTTGGTCACCAGCCGCGTGACGTCGCTGTGCAAAACCATGACATCGGTGCAACACTCCGGGGATCTTACACAACGCGTCGAGTTTACTGGCCAAGATGAAATGGGCGAAATGTCGCGCGCCTTTAATAGCATGATGAACGACTTTCAATCCATCGTGCGCAATGTCGGCCACTCCAGTGAGACCCTAGATAATATCGTCGGTCAGACCAATAGATCGACCCAAAAAACAGCGCAAGGTGTGAGTAAACAATTATCCAATACGGAAAAAGCCACTGATCTGATGCAAAGTGTGATGACCTCCGTTGAAGACACGCTCGCCATTGCCGAGCAAGCAAACCATACGACACAAGAACTTGACCAGCATTCCAAACAGGGTCTTGGTGTCATGAACAAAGCCAACCAAGACATACAACAACTGTCTATTGAAGTTGGGGACGCGGCAATACAGATTCAAAAATTACGCGAAGCGGTCACACACATTAACGAACGATTAGGCATCATTGCAGAAGTGGCAGACCAGACCAACTTACTCGCGCTCAATGCCGCCATTGAAGCCGCTCGAGCGGGTGAACAAGGCAGAGGATTCGCCGTTGTGGCGGACGAAGTTCGTCATCTTGCCCAACGTTCGCAATTAGCGGCAACTGAAATTGGCGGATTAATCGATCAATTGACACAACAAACACTGACCACAGTGGACGTCATGGAGACAGCCCGAAACACGGCTAATCAAGGTGCGGAGCAGACTTCTCAAGCGGGTCAGGCATTTACTGAGATTGCCAATGGCGTGCTGTCCATTTCCAAACTGAACAGTAATATTAGCCAAGCGGCTGAGCGTCAATATGAGTCTTCAAAAACGGTTCACCAAACATTGGAAAGCATCGCCAATGTTTGTGAAGATACCAACCATAATTCTACTGATATTCAAAACGTCCGTGAACAATTTACAAGAATGCGCCAGTCAATTACGCCAATTGGTGCATCAGTTTAGTACCTAATCAAAAAGGGATAGCGCTCTCAAAAAAACACAACCTCTTACCGTATTTCTACTAATGCTACTTTCATTTAATCTACAAAATTCATGTTAAGTGCACCTTAATCGTCTACTTATGCTCTTATTCTGTGCATAAAAGAGCATTTTTTAGAAAATAACGTCCTTTCCAAAAATTAAGTGAAAAAGAAACAATTTTACTACTTTAACTTATTGGTGAGTCCCATTAAGTTTGGGTATAGTAGTTTTTAACTCAATTCACCTCTATCGACTAAATTTGGTCTAAGACCGACAACTCGGTCCTACAAACCGTTACGTTTTCTAAAGGATCAAACATGGCATCTGATACACAAGATAAGCTAGATTCTCTTTATCAACATATACAGGCGGTTATTTTATCCCGCCAGCACCCAGTGACAGGGCTTTTCCCTGCCAGCACCAGCATCAATAATCACGGTAATTACACCGATGCTTGGGTTCGAGACAATGTCTACAGTATACAAGCCGTATGGGCATTACATTTGGCCTATAAACGTGCCTCAAATCCTCAAAAGCGCGCTAATGAACTTGAGTTTACCTGTATCAAAATGATGCGGGGGCTACTATTTGCCATGATGCGACAATCCCACAAAGTCGAAGCATTCAAACACAGCTTGGACCCAAAAGACGCGCTGCATGCAAAATACGATACTAAAACAGGCTTAGAAGCCGTCGCGGATGACGCATGGGGACATTTGCAAATCGATGCCACCAGCTTTTATCTGTTGATGCTGGCGCAAATGACCAAAGCGGGCAGCAAACTCATATTTTCTCGTGATGAATTCAATTTTATCCAAAACCTTATTTATTACATTTCTCGTACTTATCGCACACCAGATTACGGTATTTGGGAGCGAGGCAATAAGGTTAACAATGGTAAAGCCGAAATAAACGCCAGTTCCGTTGGCATGGCAAAAGCTGCGATGGAAGGCATGGACGGCTTAAATCTGTTTGGCGAAGATGGTCCAGAATGGGCCGTCGTTCACTCCTTTGCTGATGCGGTTGCCCGCGCAGGCTCGGTACTACAATCCTTGTTACCCAAAGAATCTCGTTCTAAAGAAGTCGACAGTGCTGTCCTGAGTATCATTGGCTTTCCGGCATTTGCCGTAAATGATGAAAAGTTAACCCGACGCACACGCAAGGAAATCATCAGTAAGTTAGGCGGTGAATACGGCTGTAAGCGTTTTTTATTAGATGGTCACCAGTCTGAACTCGAAGACCAAAGCCGAATTTATTATGAATACGATGAGCTCATTAACTTCGAGCACATTGAGTCCGAATGGCCGCTTTTCTTCACCTACCTTTATATTGACCGTTTGTTTGCCAGAGACTGGGAAAGTGCCAATTATTATCGCCATAAATTAGAATCGTTAATGGTCGAAAAAGACGGTCAGATGCTCTTGCCGGAATTGTATTATGTTCCACAAGAAAATATTTTAGCCGAAAAAGAAAACCCAGGATCTCAAAAACGTGTGCCCAATGACAATCTGCCATTGGTCTGGGCGCAAAGTCTGTATTTGGTTGGCAAGATGCTCGATGAAGAGCTCATAAAAACTGACGATCTTGACCCCCTCGGTTTGCATCGCATTCAGCACAGGCCAAACAAAGTCACCACGTCCATGGTTATTTTGGCGCAAAACGATAAGGTAAAACAAAAACTACTAGACGCGGGTTGTTTATGCCAAACCCTTGAAGACATCGCGCCGCTGAAAGCCATTAGTGCGGGTCAACTGGTAGAGACTTACCGCCACCTTGGCGCCTCTGAAACATTAGGTCTTACAGGTCGACCTAATCGCGCGTTAAACAGCTTAGCGACGTCTCAGGCATTTAGTATTAACGACGAAAGTTTTTTGTGTTTGTCTTGGATTCAGAACGAAGACAAAGATTACCGAAAAATTGACCCAGCACTCTTTCAAGCCCACATACGTAATGAATTAAAAACCATCGCCGATCATTGGTATTATCAGGCCAATGCGGTTTTCAGCATACTCATCGATGAAGCCATGAGTGACATGAAAGGCAGCGATGAACTATTTGAATTTATTCGATTATTGCAAAAACGTGAGCACGAAGAGTTTCTCGTTATTCCTCAATCTGCGAAAAATGCATTCAAGTCAGGTAACCGTCGCGCCATTATTATCAATACGCTCGACCATAATCAACTCGAAGTGAACCTTCCGGTCCATGATGCTCCTTGGCCTTTATCTGCAGAACCAAAAGCTTACGACGCTGCCGCCATAAAAAGTCTCGATACTGATAATTTACTGGCTCGACTCAACGAGCAGCCAGACCTAAATGAAGCGATTGATTGTTTAATGGAGCTGGGGACACGTCGAGCACTGATGAACACAATTCCAAACTCTATGCCGGCGATTACCGCTTATAAAGTGTTAAACAGCGTTTATTATCAAGCGCTATTGTTGGAAAATTGGCATTGTGCAAGACAGCTGTACTCTTTGATATTGAAGCCCTCGACTGATCTTGCGACCTACATTGCCGACATCACGGTTCGCCAACGCTTGCTCGTCATTGGCGAAACGCCAGAGACAGAAGTCGATATCAGCACACCATTAGATCAAGACGTCATCTTAGAAATGCTAAGGAGCGTATCTTCATCACCTATTGGATTGGTGATTTGTCATGAGCTCATTGCCATTGTTGGCACATTCATAAAAGTTCACCCAGAGTTTTTCTCAGGGGTGCGTACGATTAGAATTCATAACCTTGCTTTACTCTGCGCTCGACAATTTAATCCTGATGAAAACGCACCCGTATTTGACACATTATCCAAAGTATCACCAAGCGAGCTTTACGAAGCACTCAAACAAGTGTTACAACAAAAGCACGATGAATTTGCTCACGTGGCAAATAATATGCGCTATCACCACAGCACGGATGCTCAAAGCAAAATGAAAGATGTAGACTGGTTTGATTGGCGTGCCGAGCAAGGCATGATAACAAAACTGCCTGAGTCCATGTTATTGCAGCTCTGGGAAAGCTTAAGTCATGCAAATACCATCGTGTTCGGTGATGTACAAAGTAATACCGCACTCGATTGTAAACGCGCACTCAGTTCAATGACGCCTGGCGAAGACACTTTTGCGCTCTTAATCGAGCTATTAACGTCAGACATCCACCCTAGCTGGTATAAAAGTCTTATTTTTGAAGGCTTGTATGCCTTTATTCAGTTTTGCCAACAACATAAAACTTGCAAATTTGATCAAGAAATCAATTTGCCGGTCTTAGTTTCTCAGGCCGCGCTAGATCACGCGAAGCAGCACCAAGTAGAACACCCAGAAGACAGCAGAGCTGAGGCTGCACTAGACGAATTTGCACAAATAACACCAAATAAAGTCAACCAATATTTGCGTTGGGCAGTGAGCAAACTCCACAGTCACCAGCACCAACACTCATCGAGTTAACACACTCACTCTATGCTGGAGAAGTGAATGGATTTAATAAAAAATGCCTTAATTAACGATGTCATGAACACACATTGCTCAGACCCGTTTGGCTGTTTAGGGCTACAGGAATCTTCGTCTAAAATAGGTTTTTCGCTCATTGTTTGGCAACCGGAAGCAACGTCAATTCGAGTATTGGCAATAGAGACAGATACGGTGTTGGCTCAAATGCACCAAGCCGATAACAAAGGCTTATTTTATGCCGAATGGCCAAAGGAAAAAGTACGTTTTCACTATCGCCTTGAGATTACTTACCAAGACAACAGCACTCATACGATAGTCGACCCATACCAATTTCCTAACACGACCTTTATAGACCCTGACCACCATCAGGCAAGCTTATACAAAAGCCAAGGGGCCATTCGCGCCAGTGCCAAAATCAATGACCAACTAACGATTCAAGGCACACGCTTTGCCGTTTACGCCCCTGCGGCGCGTTCTATTTCCGTCGTGGGTGATTTCAACAGCTGGGATGGTCGAACTCATCCTATGTCGAGTAACGGAGACGGCATCTGGCGATTGTTTATTCCCGATATTAATCATGGCGCTCGGTACAAGTTTGAAATCCGTTCTAAAACTGGTGAAATCCTCCCTCATCGCAGTGATCCTTATGCTCAGCGTATTGAACAATTCCCTTCTTTTTCGAGCGTAACCTGCTTTGATAATAAGCACCAATGGCAAGATGATGCTTGGGTCAACCGCCCTATTGAAGACCTCTATGAAAAGCCTATGAGTGTGTACGAATTGCACCTAGGATCATGGCGTCGCAAGGAAGATAACCAACCTCTCACGTATCTTGAAATCAAAGATCAGCTTGTGCCCTACATTCAAGAAATGGGCTACACACACGTCGAACTATTGCCGATTACCGAATACCCATTCGATGGTTCATGGGGCTATCAGCCGGTTGGTTTGTACGCGGTAACGTCACGATTTGGTACGCCTGAAGACTTTAAAGTGCTGGTAGACGCACTGCATCAAGCTAACATCGGTGTCATTATGGATTGGGTTCCTGCACACTTTCCTGCGGACAGTCACGGTTTGGCCAATTTTGATGGCTCAAAACAATACGAGTATCCAGATCCTAAGAAAGGCTGGCACCCTGAATGGAATTCGCTGATTTACGACTTCGGCAAAGAGCATGTTGTTAATTATCTTATTAGTAACGCGGTTTATTGGCTGGAAGAATTTCATATCGACGGCTTACGTGTCGATGCCGTTGCCTCTATGTTGTATTTGGATTACTCACGGGAAGATGGCGAATGGATTCCCAACAAAGACGGAGGCAATCATAACTACGAAGCCATTGATTTCTTACGTCGTTTAAATGAGACCGTTTATTTAAACCACCCTCACTGCTTTACTGTGGCTGAAGAATCCACCGCGTTTCCAGGCGTGTCTAAGCCCACTTACATGAATGGACTAGGCTTTGGCTTTAAATGGAATATGGGCTGGATGAATGACTCTCTAGACTACATTAAAAAAGACCCTATCTACCGACAACATCACCAAGGCGAATTAAGCTTTAGCATGGTTTATGCTTTTGATGAGCAGTTTGTTTTGCCGATTTCTCACGATGAAGTTGTCCATGGCAAAGGGTCAATGATCACTAAAATGCCAGGGGACTCTTGGCAGAAATTCGCTAATTTACGCGCCTTTTCCGCCTATATGTACTTCCATCCCGGTAAGAAACTCAATTTCATGGGTAATGAATTCGCGCAAGGCCGAGAATGGAGCCACGAACGCTCTTTGGATTGGCATTTGTTGGAAACTGATTTTCACAAATCACAGCAAGCATTATCAAAAGATCTAAACCATCTTTACCAAAATGAAGTGAGCCTGCACTTTGATCATTCCCATCAGGGCTTTGAATGGATCAGTTACGACGATAGTGCGAACAGCATCTTGGCCTTTGCCCGAAAAGCCAAAGACCAAGATGCTCACTCAATAGCTGTCATTAACTTCACACCAACACCACATAGTAATTATCGCATTGGTGTGCCGAAAGCGGGATGTTATCAGATCATCATGAATACCGATGACAGTAGATACACTGGCAGCGGCTATGTTCAAGATCAAGAATACAAAACGCATGCGGTTAGTAGTCACGGTCGAGAGCACAGTATAGAACTACAAATTCCACCGCTGGCCGGTGTTTTATTAAAATGGCTAGGCGAGTCTTAGACTCGCCATCTAAGGTTTTAGTCACTTTAGATATCAATAACGCAGAGGTCTGCATGAATTCACCCGCACACCAAGTTACTACTGGCTCCACTTTTCCTCTTGGTGCCACGGTGACCAACAACGGAGTCAACTTCGCTGTTGTCTCTGAAGACGCCAGCCAACTCTATTTGTGCTTATTTGATAGCGATGGCAATGAACAGGAACCTCTGCCTTTCATCGATAAGCACAGAGGAATCTGGCACATGGAAGTCCTCGGTCTTAAAGAAGGCCAGCACTATGGCTTACGAGCCAAAGGAGAATTTAAGCCAGAACAGCAATTTGTCTTTAACGAACTCAAATTACTAATTGACCCTTACGCTAAAGACCTAAGCGAAAAGCTGGTTTGGCATGAAGACCAAGCTGCTATTACAAAAGAAGGTCAGCCGCACTCGGTAGATTCGGCTTACTGTGTGCCTAAATCCATTGTTCGTACTGTCCAAGCCAATGCAAATCGTCCTGCAAGAGTTAAAGTGGCGGCCACAAGTCGTGCCTTATATGAATTGCATGTAAAAGGCTTCAGCCAAAATTTGGCGATTGAAAACGAATTAAAAGGCACTTATCTAGGGGTGGTTTCTTCTGCAGGCATTGATCATCTAAAAAGCCTTAATATCACCACCATCCAGCTAATGCCCTGCTTCAGTTTTATGACAGAGCGTCATTTACAACAATTAACACTCAATAATTATTGGGGCTACAACCCCGTTAGTTTCTTTGCGCCAGAGCCTTCTTACGCTAAAAAAGACGCGGTAATTGAGTTTCAACTAATGGTAGATGGCTTGCGAGAAGCGGGCTTTGAAGTCATTTTAGACGTGGTCTACAACCACACCGCTGAAAGCGAGTTAGACCAATCCAGCGTTTGTTTTCGCGGTTTAGACAACGCACGTTACTACCGCCATCAAGACGGACAATATCTAAATTACACGGGTTGCGGTAACTGCATTGACACATATCAACCCGCTAGCGTACGTCTTATCTGTGACAGTATGCGCTACTGGGTAGACGTCATGGGAGTGGATGGTTTTCGCTTTGACTTAGGTGTGGACTTGGGTCGAACCGATCACGAATTCACGCCCAAAGCGCCGTTATTACAAGCCATTCTTCAAGACCCTATTTTGAGCCAAACTTGCCTAGTGATGGAGCCTTGGGATATTGGACCAAACGGCTATCAAGTTGGACAATTTCCCAAAGGGTTTCTTGAGTGCAACGACAAATACCGTGACACCATTCGTCGCTTTTGGCGCGGAGATGATGGACTTATACCTGAGTTTTCGACGTGCTTTATGGGATCAAGAGATCTTTTCCATAAAGGGCATAAAAGCGCCTTAAATTCTGTCAATTACATTACCTATCACGATGGCTACACAATGAAGGATTTGGTGTCCTATCACCAACGACATAACCTAGCCAACATGGAAGAAAATCGAGATGGCCATGGTGATAATATCAGCCAAAACTTTGGTGTAGAAGGTGAAACAGACGACACAAAAATTCAACAACAACGCCTAAATCAACAACTTTGTTTTATGGCAACCTTGTTATTAAGCCAAGGTACACCGCATATTTTAGGGGGGGATGAACTGTCTCACACCCAACAAGGCAATAATAATGCCTACTGCCAAGACAATGATATTACGTGGCAAAATTGGCAGGAAAGCGAAGCCCGATCAGCACTGAATCATGCTATTTCAACCTTAATGGCGTTGCGTAAAACGTACCCCATTCTGGCAGAAATACACCTAGACGATGATCCACTTTATCAACATACGCCTTCAGACCATATCGAATGGTTAAATGAGCAAAGCACAGCAATGACGGCTGAAGATTGGTCGGATAACAGTCGTCACTACATTGCCTTGACGCTCGCACCAACGGACCGCTCTACACGTTTCTGGCTCGTGTTCTACAGCAGCGACGTCCCTCTAAGTGTGCCTTTTCCAATGGAAGGCGCCACTATCGAGGCGCTTTATCAAACACCGGGGCTATCC
>LNFX01000163.1_pt1 | contig 21630 bp, 34 predicted proteins | sample 1500681 | NCBI WGS metagenome assembly LNFX01 (sample SAMN04254626, study PRJNA301722) | marine sediment metagenome | isolation source: antarctic beach sand mud | place: Antarctica | collected 2015 | reverse complement strand
CCAGACGCTTGACCATTTTTTACCGTTAAAAAATATCGAAAGTTTCTTCCGATTCGCCTTTGTTTTTTGGCGGCAATTCGGTTTTTTCTTTCATCGCATCGTTGAAGTTTTTTTCCATCGTTGCGAAGTTTTCCGTTAGCGTTTTGAGCGTGTCGGCTTGCTCAGAAAAGGTTTTCTTTTCGTCTTCAAGCGCGGTGATTTTTCTTTTAACGCGGTAATTTCCGCCGCGAATTCGCGCGGCGCTTCGTCGCCTTCTGGCTTGTCTTTTGGTGTTAGCGTTTCAAGCTTGGTTTTAAAATCAGCCAATTCGTCTTGCAGTTTTTTGAACGCTGCTTTTTCTTCATCAGTCATGGGGTCGTCTTCCTTTGGGGAGGTTTGCTTGCTAAAAAAAACGTTGAACAAAATTAGGGCGTTTTTTTGATTTCATCTGCCAATTCTTCGTCTGTTTGGGTTGTTTCGAATTCCAGCTCTATGCCGTCTTCGTTAACAAAAACTTCGTTGTGCTTGCCGTTTTGGCTAAAAGAAAGTTGCTCTGTGCCAAGGCTTGCTGGCTCGTCGGTAATAGCGAGGTGCATTTGATAAGCCTTACCCGTTCCGGCAAAGTCTTCTATTACGCGAATGCTGGTAAAAAGTTTTTGACCCGCTTTATTCATTTCTAATAAAAGCTTGTTAGGTTTTAACTTGTTGAATAAGCACAAACGTCCTTTTGCGTCTTTTTCCACTTTTACAGCGGTTACTTGTCCATAGTTTCCAAGCCAACCAATATGGTCTTGAAAAATTGACGCGGTGTATTCGTCCATGTCATAGGTTTCGGCCATGTCTTTAACCCACTGCTCTTTGATCTCACGACCATCAACAGTAGGACCCGACGTTGCCACCTTGAACCATTTCGACTCTTTCACCTTATCCGCCATTTCGTGCCCTTTTTCGCTTTCGTCAATTCGTTTTAAACACTTGATAGGGCAAAGATAAGCGCCAAACAGCGACGATTCCAGCGGGTAAAATCCACAGAATTGCGATAATCAAAAAATCACAACTCATTGTATTTACTGACGTTATTAGTTGTTGTCGTGGCGGCTAATATGGCGGCATGGCACATTCTCAAGACATTATTGATCACGCACGATTACTCTATATCCGCGCTTTTAAACCGTCGGAAATATCCGCACGTCTGAACGTTTCAGAGCGCACCGTTTTTAATTGGATTGAACGTTTCAACTGGAAGGAATTACTGGCGTTTGATACCGCAGAAATAGAAGTCAGTCGGCGCATTAGCACGCTAACGAATCGCGAGAATAAAACAAAAGACGAAACTCAAGAACTCGCCTCGCTGTGTCGTATTTTTGGTGGGTTAAGACAGGATCTAGCGAAAGCCGAAAAGATCATGGCGGAAGCCAAAGCCATCGCCGACGGTAAATCAGACGCGGTAGAAGGCGCCATCAGCCGCGGCAATCGTCGCGACTCTTATCAAAAGAACGGCAAGAAAAAAGCCAACGCGAAAAATGACATTAGCGGTATTAATATTGGGCTGTTTGATGAATGGGCCCATGAAAACCTGTTCGAGTATCAAAAGCTGTGGCGCGCGGTGGCGCACGATCCAGACCTTTGCCGAAATCGTTTTATATTGAAAAGCCGCCAGATTGGCGCGACCTATTATTTCGCCTTTGAAGCGTTTGAAGACGCAGTGAAGAATGGCGAAAACCAAGTTTTCTTATCTGCATCAAAAGACCAAGCGCGAGTATTTAAAGCATACATCCAAGCCTTTGCACGTGAATATTTCGATTTAGAGTTAAAAGGCCAAGACAGCATAGAGCTAACGAAAGACGGCAAATCGTGGGCCACATTCTATTTTCTTTCTACCAACTCAAGCACTGCTCAAAGTTACCATGGCCATTTGTATGTGGACGAAGTTTTCTGGATTCACGGTTACGCCAAACTTCAAAAAGTAGCGTCTGGCATGGCCGCACATAAAAAATGGCGTCGTACCTACTTTTCTACGCCATCGAGCTTGCAGCACCCCGCTTACGAGCATTGGAGCGGTGCGAAATTCAATAAGAACCGATCCCGCAAAGTGGACATTGATTTGTCTGAAAAATTGCTCAAACAGGGCGCATTGGGCGGGGACAAAATATGGCGCCATCTTGTCACAGTGGAAGACGCCGAAAAAGCCGGTTGCACGCTGTTTGATATTGCCGAACTCAAAGCGGAATACAGCAAACCGGATTACGAAAACTTATTTGGCTGTAAATTTGTTGACGATAACGAAAGCGTATTCCCGTTCTCGACACTGCAGAAATGCATGGTCGACGCATTCAGTAAATGGACGGATGTTGATTTTGACAGCGACAACCCAACCCGCAATAGACCCGTTGCGATTGGGTACGATCCTTCACGAATCCGAGACAACGCCGCGTTGGTGGTGTTGGAAATTCCGCCAACGCTGGCACAAAAATGGCGCGTCATTGAAACCCATCAATTCAAGGGGATCACGTCTGACTATCAAGCGGCGCGCATTGCCGAGATTTATCAACGTTTTGATGTGAAATGGTGCGGCATCGATGTGACTGGCATCGGCCACGACACTTTTGATTGCTGTCTAGCGCTGCAACTCAGAAACCTCGTTCCTATTCATTATTCTGTTACTGAAAAAACCGACTTGGTAACACGAGCCAAACGCCTAATTGACGGCGGACGCTTTGAATACGACATGGGCAATAAAGAACTTTCTCAGTCGCTAATGATGATTCACCAATTACCACCCCGAACGGATCAATCACCTACGGCGCGGCACGCAGTGGCGAAACAGGCCACGCGGACTTGGCGTGGGCAGCATTCCACGCGATGCAAGCCGAACGACAATACGAAAAATCCAAAAAACCACAAACAGGGGCGAGCAAGACTCGCCTAACGATTGGATAAAGGACAGTAAATTATGAGCGCAACAAAACCCCGTCAACGATTAGACAGTTCATACACCAGTACGGCGTCCGGCGTACTCATGCCCGCTGATCCGCCGCGCAAAAGTAATCCACGGGCGTTTACGTTTGGCGACCCTGAACCGGTATTGGCTAGCCACATGAGTGATTATTTGGGCGTGTTCGCAGATTCGAATAGCCTTTGGTATGTTCCGCCCGTGAGTTTACCGGGCTTAGCAAAAACCATGTATGCCAACGGTACCCATGCCAGCGTGTTGGAGTTTAAACAAAATCAGCTTCTTGCGAGCTGGAAAGACAACCCCATGATTCAAGCGAAAGAAGCCCACGCGGCGTTTAAAGATTTCGAGGTGTTCGATAACGCCTATTTTCTCGCGATTCGTAATTTCTTGGGCGGCATTAATCGTTATGTGTGGTTGCCCGCTATTAATGTGCGCGTTGGCACGGACAACAATTATTTTTTACTTCAATCAGATGGCAGCTTCACAGAATACGCGGCGGCGGATATTGTCCATTTGAACGGCGGCGATATTCGCCAAGCACTGTATGGCGTACCGACCTATTTTAGCGGCATTCAAAGTATTTTATTGGGCGAAGCGGCAACGCTGTTCCGCCGAAAATATTACTTGAACGGGGCGCATTCTGGTTATGTGATGGTGACGTTTGATCTAGAAGACGCCCAAGCCGACGTACTAGAAGACGCGATGAAGCAAACAAAAGGCCCCGGCAATCACCGCTCTATGTATCTAAATATGCAGTCGACTATTGGCGGCAAACCTGGCTACACGAAAGACCGCGTTCAAATCATCCCCGTTGGTGATTTTGGCAATAAAGACGAATACGACAAGATCAAAGAAGTCACTCAGCAAGATATCCTCAACATGCACCGCGTGCCCGCTGGATTGGCGTCGATTATGGCAAACAATGCCGCAGGCCATGGGGATTTAAAAAACATTCGCGAAGTGTATTACGACTGTGAAACCGTTCCTAAGCAAGCGATTTGGAAGCAAATTAATGACCGGTTACTAGGCCGCGCGAAAATCGATTTTAACGAGCCTCGCTGGTTAGCCCAAACAACACAATAGGTGCCGTATGAATTTTAATAAGAATCTCTTTAATGCGTTTGGTTCCAGCAGTGTGCTATCTAGCCCAACAACGGGCAAGGCGACGGCGACGAATACGCAAGCAACGCAATTACGCTTGCGGCTCGATACGCTGTTACCCGCAGAAGGCGCGACGGTTGTCGACCCCACTTTGCCAGACGAAACCAAGGTGAAAAATTGCCAAGCCGCGCTATTAAACTACGGGCTAGGCGCGAACAATTTAAACGCCCATGTGCAAACTCGCCTCGCGTCGTTCATGGACGATATGCAAGTGGCCAGCGCGGTTAAAGAGATAGACGGTTACATTAACGACGCCTCAAGTTGTGCAAACATCAACACGATTGCGGGCACCATGGCGGGCGCGACGGATAGCATTCTGGATGCCACAACCGATATTTTGAACGAACTGGACGCAGGCATTACCGCGTTTAATGCGGGCACAATGGATAAGCCAGATTTTGAAGACTTGCTTGATAGAGTCACCGCCGAACTGGGCAACAATGTAGTGGCGATGCTCGGCATGGTTGCCAACGAAGTAGCCATGGTGCAAAACATGTACGCCACGCACATGCAAATGGCGAAATCCTTTCAAGTGGAAGCACTGATAAATGACCCGTGTGTGAGGCCGTTTTTGGTTCAGTTAGCAGGACCAGAACTTAGCCAAGTGTTGGTTGATGATTTTGGGATTGAGGATTTGGAAGGTCTTTAAACGGTCAATATTTAAAAACGTGACGTGTCACGCTTTTGTAAATGCTTTATATTCCTTTCGTAGATTCACAAAAAAAGGAATTAAACATGGATAACAAGAAAAAAACAGGCTTTTTCGATTCAATAAAAGAACCAGCAAGTAAAAAATCCATTTTCTTCATGGCGCTATTTTTCGGCCTTATAGGTGGTTTTTTCTTTGGCCTCATAGGCTTTATCATTACTTTCTGCTTATTCGTTTTCGTCGGCAGAGCCAACAACAAAGATCTTAAAAAGAAAAAAGCCGCGTCTTACGATAATAACAAAACCACCGTCTTTGCGCCGATCAGCATTAATGGTCAAGCAGCGCCTGTAAAAAGCACATCGAACAGCACGCCGTCCACCGAACAAAAATCATACAAAAAAACTAATGTCGCTACCGTTCCCACGCCCACAACCAAAACAGAAGCGCGGCAAATGGTGAATGAACTCAATACCAAAGAGGAAGTAAAAGCCTTTGTTGAATCCTGCGAAGCCGCACAAGATAACCTATACGATAATGACGACCTAACCGAAAAACAACTTGATAGACTATCCGAAATACTTATTGATGCTGTTGATCTGGCCGAAACCAAAACCATTACTTGGCAGTACGTCCCAGATATCAGCCCTCAAACCTCGCTTGATGACTTGAAAATTGCATTCAAGACCTTTTCAAATAACGAATACAAATCACTACCGACTAAGTACAAGAAAGATAAAAGCGCCGTTTGGCTAGAACTTACCGCAGACGACGAACCCGATATTGCCGAAGAGTTCTTAGACAACCTCATTGCCTTCCGTGAAATTGTAGAATCTCGTTCATCCGAAGCGGATATGATTAAGGCGATAGACGATTATCTCAGTGAACAGCCTATATTCACCGAGGAGCATTTCGGTGAACTGGACGAAGATGCGACATTAACCCACGGCCAAGAATGGTTTGCTGGAAAACTGGCGCAACTTGGATTGCCCGCTGCATGGGAACTCTACGCCGAAGGCTACACCACCGTTGAAAAATGCCTAAAAATTGACCCAAATGAATTTGTAAAACGTCACGGTATTGGCCCAAAGAAAAAAATACAACTTATGAAGTTTCAAGAAAAGCATCGATAACAAAAACACCCCATCATTGGGGCGTTTTTCTTTTCTCGCGATCGGACATAGACGGTTTTATCTATACTGCAGGTACCACATAGTTGAATCCGTCTATAAATCTTAGCCGCTTGGTGTTTACTCTGGTTTTATAACCACAGCCTGTCTTTTCATGTTGATAGGCTGCGTAAGCCAATGACGATCAAACAAGCAATGTTCGTCGCGCTGGCAATTTGGATCTAAGCAGTAACGGCAATATGGCGTTTGCTCTGGTTTAAGACTCCGAAAAATATCAATTAATAAATCCAAGTCCGCCTTTGGTTCCTTTTCAAGCGCTCGAAGACGGCTGCTTATTTCCATTTCTCGCATGGACTCAGATACATGCGGCATATCGCATTTCGTTACCGCGTCCCTATCGATCTTGAAATCACGGTTAAAAAAGTGGCTTTTCGGCACGGTGATAGATGCCGCGACGCGTTCGCCTAGCAAGCGTTTGTTATCGCATTCTAGGACGGCCATTTTCATTAACGCCTCGTCTATGATGTGTTTTGGCACCACGTAACTCACTACGCGCCCGTGTCTGACGATTTGCATCGTATCGGCACAATTTACCGCTGTGGCTAGCGTTCCGTTATCTATCTGTCCCAGCGTTATTTTCTGTGCAAGTTCTATGGTGGTTTCTAGGTTGTTCATGCTGGCACCTATTTGATGATTTTTATTTCGACATGTTCAGGCTTTGCCATGCTCAGCATGCAGTAACCCGCCTCTATGCCATATTGCCCACCTTGAACAATGTGAGTAATTACACGCGCCTGACATTCACCCTCGAATTCAAAATATTCTGAATCCATAGCAACCGGCTTAATCATCATGATGTCACCGACCTGGTAACCTCTGTCATCTTTGCGTAACTCGGCTGTTTTTCTTTCCGCCACTAGATCATCCCAAAACGCATAATCTATTTTTAATTGGTGTACATTCATCGGTGTTACTCCCCAGTGTTTTCCGTTCTTGACCCGCCTATCATTTTCAACAAGCGCGGCTCTACTGGCTCGCGCTGCAATTCGTCTATGATGACCTTCATTTCTTTGCCGTAGCCAAATTCCCCGTCGTCAGAAACTAGAATTCCTTCACTCATGCCCGTTTCAGGGTTGCGGGTAACGGCCAACCCCAGAGGGTGCAATACCTCTTGATTAATCTTTGCCATCAAACCCAGTTCTGCCAATTGGTTCCAATCGATTGATTTCATAATGTGTTCCCCGTTTGTGTTAAAAATTAAAAACGTGACGTGTCACGCTATTTATAATCTCAGTTTCTTTTCTTCTCGCGTGTACCAGCATTCCGCCACGCCTTTTAGCCTCGGTAGGCCAAGGCCATTCTTGCAGCCCATTGGTAAGGGCTCGCCGCAAAAGTCGCATTGTCCAAGGTGTTGTTTTTCCGCTTCCATTCTGGCTTTGTCGCGGCGGATCAGTGTGGCGAGATATTCGTTCACCTCGTAGGGTTCAGCACCGCCGCGATAGGCGCACAGCTCGGCCAGTGTTTCGGACTCGGTTTGTGATAATGGAACTCGGTATTCATGAATACCGAGTTCCGATTTTTTTTCAGCGTCTCGTGCACGCTTGGCGCGCTGGCGCTCTTTGTCTTGCTGGCGCTTTTGGTCGGCTTTGGCTTGGTCGTTGTTTTTCATGCCGCTATCTCGACGCGCAATGGTTTATAGTTAGACGCTGCCAATGCTTGTGCTAATGGCGGGCAAACGGCATTGCCACAGCGCGCCACTTGGTTTGCCTTTGTTAATTTCTTGCCTTGGCTGTCATGACTTATTTTGTAATCCGCTGGAAAGCCCATACCTTTGAAAAGCTCGTATGGCTCCAGCATGCGCAAGCCAATATCAATAATTTGGTAAGCCGTCCCCTTCACCATGACCAATCCGAAACGATCCCGCGTGGTAATGGTGTGCAAAGGTTTATCTATCTCTTGAGCGCCACCCGTTCCGTAGTACTCGATAAGAAACGCGCGCACTTCGCCAAGATGAAAACCGCCGGCTGAAATAGTGTGCAAAGGCTCGTTGGTGCCGTGGCCTATGTTGTCACCGCGAAACTTCACGATGTGGCTAGTGACCAAAGCAAAATGACCGCCTTTAACTTGCGCGCAAATCGTGCGTAATGGTTCGTCTATCGCCATATTTCTTTGATGGCTTGCATTCGCGTATTCGGTAATAAAACTTATCTTGGTTGGATCAGGCGCAAGAAACGGCGCTTCCGTAAAAGCAAACTTTTCCAACCCCTTGGCGATCCGTTTCAATGAGTTTTCAGCCAAAGGCTTTTTTCTTCCGAAGATCGATTTCACAGGTAAATTCCAATCGATAATTTCCGCCGCTGTTTTGTATGGCTGCAGCCCTTCTCCGTGCGTTGGTTCCGGCCATATGATTGGTTCACCGTCTTTGCGGGCAATCAAAAATAAACGGCTTCGCGTTGTGGGTACGCCATAATCACACGCTTTCATCACTCGCCATTCCACCTGGTAACCCAAACCGCGTTCGATTTTTGATAAGTCGAATTCCTCACCTAGCGCGTGTTTTACGTCTTCAGTGCTTGGATGATTTAAAGCAAGCCCCGTTGTCAGTGCGGATATGAACGCTTTGAATGTTTCGCCTTTTCGCTTTTTGCACGGCTTGCCATCCACTACAGGGCCCCACGTCAAAAACTCTTCTACGTTTTCAAGCATGAACATACGAACAGGCACCGACGCGGCCCAACGAACGGCCACCCACGCCAAGCCACGAATATTATTGTTTACTGGCGTGGCGCCTTTGGCTTTTGAAAAATGTTTGCAGTCTGGTGAAAACCAAGCCAACCCAACGGGATGACCATTGCACGCCTCTACCGGATCAACGTCCCATACCGATTCGCAGTAATGGCGCGTTTCTGGATGATTCATTTTGTGCATATCGATGGCCGCTTGGTCGTGATTGATAGCAATATCAACATGGCGATTTAAACCCAGTTCAATGCCAGTGCTCGCACCACCACCGCCCGCAAAATTGTCGACTATGATTTCCCGTTTCATGCTCACACCCCTTCTTTTTTCGCTATGCCGTCTTGCTCGGTCCAATGCTCTATATCGCATTGAGTTCCTAATTCTTCCGCGCTTCGCTTTCCTGCAATCAAGTCGTTAATGGTTTCAATGCAGCCTTCACAACCGCAAAAATCCCCGTCGCACTCGCAAGACTCTTCACCGCTATTTCTTTCATCAGTGAAACCTTTCACCTTCAAGCAGTCTTGGCATAAAACCTTTTCAAGAAATCCGTACATGCTCACCTCTTCAAGTCCAATTCGTTTTGCTGGTTAACCAAAGCGCGGGCCATGTCGTAGACGTCGGATTGTGGCGGGTTGATGTAGTGCTTGAATTCCATACCAAAAACCGCGCGCGCGCCGCACCCGTCCTTCTCTACGCACTGCACGTAAAGTTCTTTGTAAAACACGTCTTTTATGTCTTTTGCTAAATCGTTGCTGTTCGTGATAATCGCCTTGCCTTTACACCGTGGACATTTAACCCGTACTGACATTTGCGCCACCTCCACCGCTTCCGGTTCGCTGATTTCCGAGGCCGAAACTCGGCCCCGTACAGTTATTGACACGAGTCCAAGGGACGGCTTCGCCGTCCTCTAAAGAAGAAGACCCTTTTTTACGTACAGTCCACTCGTGAAGGCGAGTCACCAACACACTAATGTCATCAGCCACGCCTTTTACCGCCTTAACCATTTCGCCATATTGGTTCTCTACCGCTTCGCCATAGTGAATTTTTAGCGCCTGATCACGACCAGCAAACACGCCGCCCATGAGTTTGATGAACCCACCATAATCAGCACGGTTTGCCGCGTGATAAATGTCTTTGAAAAACTCTGGTGCATTGTCTTTGCCGAACTTACGCAGTTCACGCCACACCGTGACGGACGCGCCCCCAACGAATTGAAACTGACGGATATGATTTAAACGCGCCCACGCAACAATTCTTTTGGCCGCATCAGACCCGCTTCGGCCAGTTTCTAGGTCGGTATCGACGTGTTTACCATGGATGTTTTTAGAAATGTATTTGACGATGTAACCCACGGCAGAGCCTTTTTCTGGGTCAATCTTTTCGACTTTAACGCGGTACTTTTTCGCGCCCGCTTCGTTGCCATCTTCTGCCAACGCGTAATCGGAAAACGCCTGTAAAAATTCCTCTGCCCTATTCGGCTCCACCCATAGCATCAAATGCCAATGCGGACTGCCATCATGATGCGGCTCTACCGTTCGCAAACCATAAAACGTTATGCCATGGCGATTGCAGTACGAACGAAAACGGCGCCAAACGCCGTTTAAGTAGGCATGAGCCCCGCGAACATTTGGGCACTCAGCGCGCCAAAACTTTCTATTTCTGACACTGAAATGTTTCCCGCCTTTTTCAATGGATGTAATCGGATGATATTTAGACGGCGCCGTAAGGGTAAGAAAGTAGCCCTCGTGCCCCTGTTCTTCCGCTAGTTCCTCCAAGCCCTTGGCACGAACCACCAATTCAGAAAATCGATTATCAGGATTGGATACGCACTTTTCAGACAATTGGGCCAGCGTGAAAGACTGCCCCAATTCGTTAACCGCCTCCCAACTTTCTAAAAAGGCTTTGTTATTTTCCGCTTGTCTTTCTGCTTTCTTCAGCGCCCAATTAGACACATACGGCGATTTATAACGCTCTACTTCGCCACACTCTCTCAATATATCTTCGACGATAACCCATTGCTTTTTAGCCTGTCTTACCCACCACTCCGTGGTGATCATGCGAGCCATAAAACCCAACACTCTGGCATCATCGTCCCAAGCGTCAAACTGAATACCTACATCAACAAGCTGGGCATGAATAAAACCCTTTACCCCTTCAATGCCGCTTTCTAGATAAATACCCATCATTTCGGTTTCGAAGTAATTGCTCTTTTTCCACGCCCATTGCTGCAATTGCTCGCCGTCTAACTCTGTGATCATCTTGTCGCAAAAGTGAAGGCGCTTAACCACGCTACGCAACCACACCATGGCGGTTCCTTTTGGCGCCCTTTTCCTCACCTCTAACTCATACAAACGATCACACTCTTTACCAACAACACCCCGCATTACCGACACCTTCGCTAATAACTCAAAGCGCTCAATAACGCCACGCAACCAACCGTTTGCAGCGACATAGCCTTTTTCTGGGTCTAACTCGTCAAGACGCTTTTGCAAAACGGTAGCGTCCTCACGACTTACACCCGTTAATAACTCCTCTCGCCAAACAAGACACTGTGGCGTTGGATTTATCTCAAACATTATTCACCACCTCCACGCCATCCAATGCACGGAAACTTTGCGCAATATCGCGCATAACAATCTCATACCCTGAATGACCATCGAACAAACCCGCGACCCGTTCTAAAATAATCATCTTGTTTGCCAGGTCATGAGCAGCACCGTTCACGGTCCAAGACTGTGTAAAGTGCGTTCCTATCACATCGCGCATCACGCCTTTTTCCAGCAATAAGAATTTATCCAACTCGCCCGTTATCGCCGCCCTTACCATGCGCATCAACATATCCAATTCAAAACAGCAAAGCGGGTGCTGCATCTGATTAAAAAAACCATCAAACAAATACGGCGTTTTCTCGACTGAACTAGATAAAAAAGAAGGCTGGTCGCGCAATTTCATCAGCGTGTATTCTGGTGACCAAATACGCATAAAGGATTCACCCGCAATGCCGCCTCGGTCTATCTCGTGACAAACAAACATTTTCGACCAGTGATTACCGATCAAACGCAATACGTTTAATTCCACCGCCGTGAACGTGAACAAAATGGACTGAACTTTCTGTAATGTTTTTGGTTGTGCGGTCATGGCGCTGTTCCTCTAATGCTTTCTTTTCTTCTTTCCACGAACGCCATATTTTCTGGCGAACCTCTTTCGGCGGCATCATCCGCAGCATAGTTTTTAGCTGTTCGTATGACAGCTCGATAGCTGAACTTCGCATTTACCTTCCCCCTGACTCCAAGAATCATATTCATCAGCGGACACCAAAAGGTCATGTCTCGCACATTCCGGACAACTAAGTTCACCACCCACAATGCAAAATGACGCTTTCGACAGCGCACCGCGCCAACCGCAAAAAATGCAATGACAAAGCGCGTCTTGATCCAATGCTTGCAATGCTTTTTGCTTTTCATGAATTTGCTGTATAACGCCTTTCATAAAGCACCGCTTTTATCGTCTGTATAACAGCTCAAGGGGTGTGATAATTTGCATGTGTCATCCTCGCGGTTCATGGCGTCTAACTCGTCGCCACTGACTAAGAATTCAGAATGGCCGCAACTAGGGCAAAACTCCTTAGCACCCAGAAAACCCAACCAGCCACCAAGCTGGCTTTTGGTTCCTTTCCAACCACAATCAATGCAGTCGTAAGGCATGGCGCCGTCTTTGTTAATGGCTTCCAATTGCTGAATTTGCGCTTCACGCGCCTGGTGATTTATCTTTGCTGACATCATAAAAACCTCGCTTAGTGAACAGCTTGAATAGATAAGGCTTCTTTCAATTGCTGCTTTAATTGCATGTTTTCCTCTTGCAGCTCATCAATACGCTTTTCCCACTTATCCAACGATTTTTCATACTTCGTCAGAATGGCACTGTGGTCGGAATACTTTTTATCCAACACCTCAGACTGAGCACAAAACCAACCCAACAGCCACTCGATATTGTTTTCTAAATCCGCCTTTGCTTCTTCGACAGAAATACCCGCGTGATAGGCGTTTACGCCTTGCTGCCATGTACGCTTCATAAAACCCCTCTTTGATTAACATCGCCATTCCCCAAACTTCCATAACACCCACAAACACTGCCGCCATAACCGCGATAACAAGCGTCGGCACTGTCTTTTCCTTGCTGTTTTTCTCGTGTAATCCAAATGCATAAACCCTCCTATATTCGGCCATGTGCAATAACGGCCAGCTCGGTTCTGGTTAACGATTCTTTGGCTTCGTTGAGTTCGCGCAATATGTCGGAACGCTCGCGCTCGGTAAGTCGGTTATCTGCTAATGCGTTTTGCACGACGGCAAATACGTCGCCGCATTCTTTGCCGTTGCTGATCATGGCTTCAAGAATAGAAACGGGGGCGTCTTTCAACGTGTGCAAAACAAGCTCGGATTGCATGGCGCGTAACACCACGTCGTTACCCGTGATCAGTTGAATGGCGTGGAGCTCGTTTACCGTCATCCAGTTTTTCACGTTGTTCGGATTAGCCTTGTTGATCAAGATTTGACGATGCATGCCCAATATTTCGGCAATCTCGGTACAGCTTTTTTCCGATTTATGCACCAAGTCATAAATGGATTGTTTGAAATGGTTGAGCGATTCACCCGCTCTTTCTTCTTGTGTCATGTTCATTTACTCCCCAGTCAATGAAATGTTTTTGAAACTAAGCGGATTGCTTATGCTTGGACTCATAAAGTGAAGGGTCGTATTCCAACACCCCTTCAGTAAGACGCTCTAACTTCATGGCCTGTAACTCTGGAATAACGTCGCCCCAGCAGGAAACTGTCTGCCTTGAAACATCAAGCTGCCGCGCGATGTCGCTCTGGTTTTGATTTTTCGCCTGAAAAAACGCGATCACCTTTTTTTTAAGCATTTTTCACACCCTGTTTGTATGTTTATACAGACAATAAATGTTAAAAAAAACGTTGTCAACTTCCTTTACCATATTGTTTTGATTTACAGACAGGCTTTAAAGATGGATATAGGCGAAAGAATTCTTAGAAAGCGCATGGAAATGAAATTAACAGTAAGAGCTTTAGCCAAGTTGGTAGAGGCATCACCCGCCACAGTCTCTCAATGGGAAAACAATAGAACTCAACCCAATGGCAAAAACCTAAATAATCTTGCCAAGGCTTTTAAAACTACACCAACATGGTTACTTAATGGCAAGGACTACACAGCAAACACTTCAACAGCTAGCAACGTTGCCGAAGCACCTGCCCAATACAATACAAAATCTCTTCCTGTTTTAAGCCACGTTCAAGCGGGCGGCTGGATGGAAGCCATCGATTACAGATCACTTGGTGATGATATAGAGTGGGAAGACGCCCCCACCAGAGCAAGCGATAACTCATTCTGGCTTCGCGTTGTTGGCGACAGCATGACGTCACCGATTGGAATAAGCATCCCTGAAGGCATGTTGATACTGGTGGATCCAGACATAGCGCCCGAAAACGGTAAATTAGTAGTCGCGAAACTAGATAACACAGACGAAGCCACCTTTAAAAAATTTGTCATTGATGCTGGTATGAAATCCTTAAGACCTCTTAACACCACTTATCCCACCATTTCCATCAATGGTAACTGTCAAATTCTTGGCGTTGTAATAGAAGCAAAATTCAAACTCTAATATAGAAAAGTCAAAAGCACTGTCTGTTTTTATTGACAAGTGTTTTTAATACCCCTACTGTCTGTTTATACAGACAAGCGATGACAGCAGGGGACAACCAATGACTACTAAAGACAACAACACCATTATCCGCGCAATGAACAACGTAGACTTTATGGACTTCGTTGAATCTCACGACAAAAACGGCCGCTTAGAATCGGCTTGCGAAGCCTTTTTCACCGAGTACCACCACACCAATGCGGCGGATCATTTGGCCGCTATTTCTGAACAACACCTCATTTGCATCTGGCGCTTTTTCGTTTCCTACATGACAGGCTTTGAACCGTACGGCTTCAAAATGGACATGGCGTTCGACAACGGTTGCCGCCAAGCATGGGAAACCGACGCGCTTAAAAAACTCATCACCGAACAACACGAAATTGCTATCAGCCAATTTGCCGCATAAGGAAAACACCATGACACAGCAAGTAAAAAGCGAACTCATCAACATTAAATCCGTCATGGAAATCACGACGTTCAGCCGCAACACGGTGTACAAGCTGATTGGTAAAGGAGAGTTTCCACGCCAATCTAAAGTTGGAGCAGGCTCTTATTGGAAACGCAAAGAAGTGGAGCAATGGCTAAACGATCTAGCACCAGCCACAGACGAGCAAGTACAACTTGCCGCAGAACAAGCCGCAAAAGCCGCTCGAAAGAAAATGCACTAGAAAAAAAACCAAAAAAAGCCGGTAGGAAATGCAACTTCCCAACCGGCCCGAGACAACAACCAACCCTAACCATAGGAATTAATCATGTCGAAATCAGATTATAGCGTCATCCAACGCACCACGTTAAGCGGTTTCTGCAAACTCTCGCCAGATTTGCAAAACCGTTACCTGGCAACCTGCCCCGCGTGTGTAAAAACCGCCCTTCTTAAACTGACCAAGTAAGGAATCGTCATGGCAATTGAAACAATCATCGTTCCAAATTCTTTTTACGACCCTAAAACACAAACCCAGATTTTTGAAGAAATTGAAATAACAGGGGAAACCTTTACCGCTTCGATTGGCAAGGCTGACCGCAAATTCATTATTCATAAATGCAAGTTTAACGGCTGGGTTCTTACCGATGTAAAAACAGGTGCTGGTATGGGTCGCCAATGCAAACACAAAAAAATGACCATCAACCACGCCACCGCATTAATCAATGCACGTACTGCCATTTTCGGCTTAGAAGACCTTACCGAAATGCTTAAAAACGCCGAAACCACAGGCGCACTAACCAAATATCACTAAGGAACGACCATGACAAAGAAAACACGCTTTCTATCCGCCGAAATCAACTTGGCCGATGTATTCAAGACCGAAACGACAAAATGCCCAACATGCGGCGGCGATACCATCGAACGTACCGGACAACTGGCGGCTGTATATAGGACCATCAACGCTTTTTACCTCGCGCTAGATCGTGGTGAAAATGCGCTGATTTTCCAGAATAAAGCCTTTCGAGAAATTGAAAACTTGCTAGGTCTGCATTGGGAAAGTGGTGCCATGACAGAGCACTTACGCAAACACTCAAAGCTAAAAGAAATGTACGAACAGCAATTAGAGGAATTAAGACGATGAAACAAGAGTTCACAACAATGGGCCCAGAAGTTCGCGCCGCTTTTGAGGAACAACAAAAAGCCTACGATGCAGCCGCAGCCAAAAGCCAAGCGGGTGAATCGGAATACAAAGACGCGATCTTACGCTTGTTGAAATTGGCACAAGGTGACAGCAGCGCGGCGGAAGTGGCCGCGCAAGTATTGCTATCTACTTACAACAGCTACAACTGGCGCGCGCCGCTGGCTTGGTTTTGCCACCTCGACGCCCTCAACTTTGACGCCGCCATTACTGTAATTAAAGGCCGCTGGTCATTACACGCCGAGCCACACAACGTCATCCAAAACGGTGTCACCCTTTTTAACGATCTCAAAAAACGCTGGCCAGAGCTGGCAAACAAATAAGGAAAATACCATGTCTCAACACCAACAAACTAACCAACCATTGGCCAAAGGCCAAAGGCCGCATATGTTACGCCTCTGAATATTACCCAACAGGCCAACGCGACGGGCAGAATAAACCCATCATGAAAGCGCGCTATGCAACACTTGGCAAAGCCACCCTTTGGCCGAACGAGCAACAGCACTTGCCGCCACAAGTCAGTATCGACCTTGATTCCTTGCCCATCGGCTCAACAGGATCAATCAAGTTGATGGTCTTTTGGGACGACCCAACCCAACAACAAGCGCCCGCGCCACAGCCACAAAGCTACGGCAGCTGGGGCAACCAACCACAACGCTAAATTTCAGACACAAAAAAGCCGCTGAATGGCGGCTTTCTTTTAAACATTGGGGAGTAAATACCATGAACTTAGAACAACGCGGCGAACTAATTATTCGCATCAAAGCAATGGAAGAAGAAGCAAAAAATAAAGGTTATGAAATGACCTTTTTTACTGTCACCTCATCCCAAAAAACGATGCATCAGTAAAGCAAACAGTAAAACGCTTTAACGTTTTATTTAGCCAAATACGAGCGCACCTAAAACGCCGCAACGTAGACATCAGCGGAATCAGAGTCACAGAACCACAACCCAACGGCAAACCTAGATTTTTCATACTTATTTTTTCAGACCCAAAACAAGCCGTGCCTATAAAAAAAAACGAACTTTCATTTCCTCACAAAAAACAAAGTCTTTCACATAACCCAAAAAACCAAAAAAGATGAGCCACAACAACAAATACCAGACTACCTAGAACGCACAAAATACTGGGCGAAACTGCACCAAATACGACTCATTACATTCTTTGGACAGCCAACAATTCAATCTTGAAATTCAGACACAAAAAAGCCGCTGAATGGCGGCTTTCTTTTTAAACACTGGGGAGCAAATACTATGACTACACAACACATTGAATCGATAGCAGCACGCATAAAGGAAATTGAATCACGACCAGAAAACGCAAACCACGAATGGGTGTTTGGCTGGTTTTTCACTGCAAAACCAAAACACAATGCCGATTCAAAAGAAGACACCATCAAAGAAATGCAAAACGCTTGGGGCAACTTTCGCGCCTACTGCAAACGTAACGGCTTGGAAATTCAGGGTTACCGCCGGATCACGCTCGGTAAAAAACACGATTACCCAAAACAAGAAATAGGAATCTTTGCTTCAAAAGAATCATTGGAAAAAATAAGCGAGGCACTTGTTCAACACTTCACAGACCATGGTTTTAAATCAATCATCAAGAAAGCAAAAGAACAATCCTACGTTGACCAATACATAGAAAAGTACTTTTCCAAATCACACACGCCAGAACAGCAAGAACGATTACGAAATACAGCAGGTACGCGCCCAACGGTTTTTATAAAACCACCCATGCCACTAAAGCAATCGCTTCTTATGATGCATTGAACACCTCAGATTCCAGACACAAAAAGCCGCAATTAAGCGGCTTTTTGTGTCTAAAGATACGTTAACACATCACTCTAGCTATACCTGAAGATAAGTTATTTATCTTTTACCTTCCTCTTCCCCATTATCACAGCAAGAGCGCGCGTTAATTCAGCCTCGTCTTTTAAGGATTGCGACAAACGATCTGATAATTCAACTAGTACAACTCGAACACTACTAGCAATAGACAAACACTCCTCATCACTTAACGCATGAATGCCTTCACTCAACGCGCCATGAAGAAGTAAAATTGGGTTTTGTCCGTTAATTAGCAAGCTTTCTGGTATGGCATCTTTTGCCATATTTAAGGCTTTAGTAAATTGAGTTTCCTTAATCGCGTTATTAAGCGTTTCTATTTTTTCACCTGACGCACCAATTTTTTAGAGATACCTTAATAATTTCTCTAAGAATTCTATCTTTTTGGTTTTCAACAACTCTTCTATAATAAATGAAGGAACCAATCCCTAATCCTTGATTCTCAGAACGTCTACCTTTCAAAAAAATTTCTCTATCTGGCCCAATTAACTTAAGCAGACGAGTAGGTGTAGGAGGCCCATAAACGGGGAACTCTCCAAGTTTGTATATCTCACCTTCAGTTTCATTTTTACCACAAACCTTTGCAGATAAAGAAAAGGTCTTTGTATATTCTTGACAATTTGAGCACTTATAATTCAAATGATAAAATTCATAATGCATATGTGACTTATGATCATTATCTGTACATCGAAAAAATCTCAAGCCATTGCAGGCATTATTCGAGCAATGCAGTTGAATTTCAGGTGTTTTAAGAATACTTTCAAGCCATTCACTATGAACACTGGAACGTCGCGTTTCAATGGATAGATCTTTAATGTAGCAAGTTCGATTAGGGGGAATGCTTTCAAGAAATTCCGCCATCGTTATATAATTATCTTTTTCTGTCACTTCCTGTATATTTTCAGAACTCATTTACTTCTCCAATTTCTGTGAGAAAAATTAATAACTATTTTATGTTGTAATAACCATTCAATTATTTAACATTAAAATACTTTCAGAACCTTTACCAGCAAATACCTCTCCTCAAAAAACCAAATAACAGACACAAAAAAACCGCGATCCCGCGGCTTTCTTTTGTTATTTGAACAGTTTTATGCATCTATATCCGAGTAATTAGGTATCGAAACGCCGCTAAATCTTGTTTCACTAAATATTTTATCTAATGACGTTTTAACTGATAAATCTATATAATTCTTGAAAAACCATATTTCAGCTTTAATCAATGACTGAAGACTTTCTACACTAACACCATCAGCCTTGACTACAATAAAATCTACACCAATTGAATGCTCTAAACTAAAGACTTTACTCTCTCTACCTTCATCGAGGGCTGATACTTCAACGACAACCGGCATTGAAAAATAGAAATTTCCATCTTCAGAATCATACACATCTACATCATGCATAATATTCGCCTCGAGCTGAACAAATCCGCCAACAGTCTTTAAATTAAAGTCCTCAAACGAAGTTTTTTTAACCTCATAACCCATGTATCTTATTTGATCCAACATAAATTAGTGCCTTCTATGAAATGCTTGATAATCATGAATAGTAGCAATTTCAGGATCCCACTTCGGTATAGCTATCTCTTTTGAAATACGGCCGTAGTTTTCTTTTGTAGCAATATCATCATGATGTAAATGCAAATGAAATTCTTTTTCACTACCACCATCTGCCAAACTTGCTTCCAAAGCGGTTTTAACAAAATCGTTAAGACCTATACCTTTGTCTAAAGCTTTAATAGCAACTCTCTTATGAAGATCCTCTCCTACTCTCACATTAAAAGAGCCTGACATAGATTTCTGAGGTTCACGACCTAGCATTTCACAGGTTTCTAAATAATCATCAACAGCCTCTTGGAATGATAACTCTAGACCCGCCGGTCCATCAGCCTGATAAGTAATCAAATCATTTATAAACTCTATCTTCCCATGCACAATGCCATCGTCTAGACTAATTTTTACGCTACCGACATAGTTTTTATATTTTAATATATTATTGGACATCAAATACTCCAAACTTTATAGATCTAACGATTCAAGAAATTCCCTAAGATCATTAATAGCGGCCTTACACACCTGAGGTTTAGGGTGAGGCCTATGAAAATGCGCCAGCCTATCTAGATCTTTATGATAGAATTTCACTCTCGAACCATTTCCTTCAATCACTCGAAAGCCTAAGGAAGTCATATAGCTTTCAACATCACTCCAAGTAATTGTTGATAATGTAGGCTTATTGTCAATTTTTATCCTAGTCTTACTTTGCTTTCCCATAAGCAAGTTTACACCTTTTCAATGCGTGCAACTATATTTCAGTTGCACGGACAATACAATTAAATTGACACAGGTTTTATCTAACTGTCTTCATTTATCTATGTTTTCGCACAATCTTTGCGTTTTTGCAAACAATGTAATTTAACAAAAAATCAACGACTCACACGCCTAATTCCACCAAAAAATCTGACCAATCTTGCATCATTTTCCTACGCTCTGGCATGTATTCGGCGTGATTATAGGCGCGGCGCTGACCTTTTCTTTCCATGTGCGAAAGCTGTCTTTCGATTATGTCTTCTCGATAGCCCATTTCATTAAGCATAGTGGAAGCGGTGCTCCTAAACCCATGCCCACTAAAATCACCTTGGTAACCTAGTCGCTCTATTACTCGGTTTATCGTGGTTGAACTCATCGGACGTAATGAGTCACGCGCATTGGGGAACATAAAGTCATGACCACCGTTGTACTTTCTTAATTCTTCAATCAACCCTATAACAGGATTGGACAGTGGAACCACATGCTTTGTAGACATTTTCATGATGGACTCAGGAATTATGATCGTATCACCTTCAATGTATTCCCATTTCAAAAAACGCAATTCTTTAGTTCGCATGAAAGTATGAGCCATTATTTTGATGGCAATTAATGTGGTAGGAAAGCCTTTGTACAGAGCCAGCTTCTCAAAGAACTCTACAAGTTGTGGCTTTTCAAGTGGTGGGTTATGGCGAACTTTAGGACGCTTGATCACACCCGCCAAAAATATTGTTGGATCAGCCTCAACCATTAGGCGAGCCCCTGCATACCTAAACACCTGGCTAATAAAAAGCCTCGCTAATATGGCGATGGTTGGTGCACCCCTGCCTTCTATGGATTCTAGTATTTTTAAAAGATAAGGGGCGGTTATTCGAGAAATAGGCATATCACCAATGGCTGGATAAACGTCCTTCTCCATAATTACTTCAAACTGTTTGGCATAGTTGTCGCTCAGGTCGTCTTTTTTCTTCAAAAAAAACTGCTCACTGACTGCGAAAAATGTACTTGAGTCTTCACGTTTTTGTCGCATTTCATCGGCTTTTTTTTCTATGTTTGGATCAAGCCCCATTGCCACTTTCTCAGCTGCTTTGTCTCGTTCACGCCGCGCGTGGTAAAGACTCACCATCGGATATTCACCAATGGTAAAAAAACTGTCTTTGCCTTTTAATTTATACCGCATCCGCCAGAACTTTTTACCACTCGCCATGACCTGCATGTATAAACGGTCACCATCCAAGATCTTATAAGGCTTTTCTTTTGGCTTTAACGCCTGATTTTCAAATCCGTCAGCATAAAGGGGTAACGCCTTTTTGTATTTCGTTACCCCTGATATTACCCCTACCCCCTCACGCTTTCCACAAACAAAAGAAAACAGGTAAAAACAACAAAAGACTTATATATCAAAGGGTAATAAACAGGAAGGAACAGACGAGAACTAGAAAATATTGGGATGATTATTATCGATCATCAGAAGCATAAAAAAATGGCGCGCCTATAAAGTAATATCAACCTACACAAAGGAGCTATTAT
>LNFX01000073.1_pt1 | contig 23410 bp, 23 predicted proteins | sample 1500681 | NCBI WGS metagenome assembly LNFX01 (sample SAMN04254626, study PRJNA301722) | marine sediment metagenome | isolation source: antarctic beach sand mud | place: Antarctica | collected 2015 | reverse complement strand
ATGTGCGCGCCGCTGAACATGCCTTTGATGGCATTTTCTAGTCCTGCTTCTTTTACGAGATCTGTGAGTAGAGATAATGTTTTTTCGTTGGCGCGGTTTTTGGCGTAATCAAGAGTCCAGCCTGCCGCGTGAGTGGTGTATTTCTCAGCACGTTTTTGGGTCTGCTTCAAACAAGGATTTCATATCAACAGAGTTCATTTCTTGTTGGTGGTCGGCCAACTTTTTCCAAGCTGTTAGTTCTGTGGGTGAGCGCATTACAATCTCCCTCGGTCTTAAAGTGAGTTAAGCAAGTTCTACACGCAAGTTATCGATCAAGCGTGCGCTTCCTAGGTATGCCGCAGCCAAAATGACTAGGCTTTTCTCTTCCTCTGACGGTGTTTGCAAATTATCTTGTGCGCGGATTTCGAAATAATCACGACGGAATCCAGCCGCTTCAAGCTTCTGTAGAGCTTGTTCGCGGATGTCCTCGTGACTCGCACTGTTTGTTATTAGGACTTCTTTCGCCCATAACAAGGTTTGGTACATCGTCGGTGCGATGTGCCTTTCTTCTTTGGTTAAATAGCCATTGCGTGAACTCATAGCAAGGCCGTCGTCATTGCGCGCAGTATCGATACCGATCACGCGTACGTTAGAACTTAGATCTCGAACCATGTCCTCAATGACTTTTAGTTGCTGAAAGTCTTTGTTGCCGAATATGGCACAGTCTGGCTGAACAATGTTAAACAATTTGGTCACTACGGTAGAGACACCAACAAAATGCCCTGGGCGTGATGCGCCACAAAGGATATCGGATAGGCCAATGACTTCAATTTGAGTTTGGCTACGTTTGCCATCTGGGTACATTTCTAGGGCATCGGGTGCAAATAGATAATGACAGCCATTTGCTTGTAAGACGCGTTTGTCTTCTTCAAGCGTTTTTGGGTAGCGCTCTAGGTCTTCGTTTGCAGAAAACTGCATTGGATTAACAAAAATAGAGGAAACGATCACATCGCCTTCTTCGGTAGCACGACGAATCAGTGACATGTGTCCGTCATGTAAGTTGCCCATGGTCGGCACAAAAATAATGCTTTTGTCTTGTAGGCGCTCTATTTTCAGGGCAGCACGAAGTTCGGCGATGGTGTGAAAAGTTTTCATTGTTTGAATCCGTGCTCTGGTCCTGGGAATGTCGTGTCTTTGACTTCTTTAACATAGGCTTCAAAGGCTTCTGTGACATTACGGCCATCGGTTAAGAAGTTTTTGACGAACTTTGGTGTGTGGCCTAAGTTAATGCCGAGCATGTCGTGCATTACCAAAACTTGGCCGTCAGTGTGGTGTCCAGCGCCTATGCCTATGGTCGGTACAGGAACGGCGTCGGTTAGTGTTTTACCAAGTTCGGTTGGGATGCATTCGTAAAGCAAGATGTCAGCGCCTGCTTCAACCAGTTCAAGAGATTCTTTCAGTAATAAATCAGCGGCTTCTTGGCTTTTGCCTTGAACTTTATAGCCGCCAAATTTATGCACAGACTGAGGGGTTAATCCTAAGTGGGCGCACACTGGAATGCCGCGTTGGCTTAATAGTCTTATAGTGTCGGCAAGCCAGCTTCCGCCTTCTAGTTTGACCATGCTCGCACCGGCTTGCATGAGTTTTGCGGCATTGTCGAGTGCTTGCTCAGGTTTGCTGTAACTCATGAACGACATGTCGGCTAGGATGAAGGCATTGGTGTTGCCTCGTTTCACGGCCGCTGTGTGATAGCACATGTCTTCAATAGTAACAGGAAGCGTGCTGTCTTGGCCTTGTATGACCATGCCTAAGGAATCACCAACAAGAATGGTTTCAACGCCAGCAACATTCATGACATTGGTGAATGACGCGTCATAGGATGTGAGGCAGGTGATTTTTTCTTTATCAATTTTCATCTTTTTGAGAGTAGATAAAGTAACTGGCTTGGTAAGCTTTCTTTGTGAGTTATCTGAATACATAGTTTATTCTTCTTTGATAAGAACCAAATCGCTGGTATCAAGTTGGTGTAACTGCTCGGTAACGGTTTTGCCATTTTCTAAGCGCATCTTAGGTGCAAGATCGTTGAGTGGTTTGATGACAAACCCTCTTTCTAGCATGTGGGTATGCGGTACAGTTAGTCGAGGTAATTGTATTTTTTCTGACCCGTACAATAACAGATCTAAATCAAGGGTGCGCGGACCCCAATGGCGTTCTCTTACTCGGCGTTGAGCTTGTTCTATGCTTTGTAATATGTCGAGTAGAGCAATAGGGGTTAGGTCGGTTTCGAATGATGCGACGGCATTAATGTAGTCTGGTTGATCTTGAGGACCAACGGGCTTGCTGCCGTAAATAGAAGAAACGCGAAAAGCGTTTAAGCGATCGTGCTTCTTTAGGGTTTCAATGGCGCGATCAAGTTGCGCCATTGGGTTGTCAAGATTGCTGCCGAGGCCGATATAAGCTTGTATCACAGCGCATCCTCTTATTCGTCAGATGTTTCGCTTGGCGTGTTTGCACTTATGCTATTGCCATTACTTTTTCTGCGACGACGTGGGCGGCGTTTTTTTGGGCCTTCTTTGTCGTTGGCGTGAGTATCAATGTTTTTGATGAGCTCTCTTTGCTGGCTTTCTGAACCATGCTGAAAAGCTTCCCACCAGTCACCTAGGCCATCCAATTTTGTGCCGCTGAGTTCTCTGATTAATAAGAAATCAAATCCAGCGCGGAAGCGAGGGTGTTCTAGTAGTAAAAAGGCACGTTTCCCATAGCGTTTTGGGAGTCTATATTGCATGTCCCAAATTTCACGCATGGGTGTTGAAAATCGTCGTGGAATGGCGGTCGATGCGACTTGATTGTCTAATACCATGTTCGCAGCTTGGTGCAGTGCGGGCGTCGCTGGCATACCTTGCGCTTGAAATTCGTCATGGCGTAACGCGACGCTTGGCCACAGTAGTACAGCGTATAAAAAGTAAGGTGCTGTCGTTTTGCCACTTTGTATGCGATCGTCTGTGTTTTTTAGGCCTTGAAGGATAAAGGCTTCCGGATCGATATCATCGCGTTTCCAGCCGCTTTTAAGTAAAGCGTCAGTGTCGGGAAATAAATAACGAAATAGACCATATTGGCGGAGTAAAGCAAAGGTTTGGATACCGTTGCCGCTGCCCATGAGTTTTAAAACTTCTTCGAAAAGGCGCGCTGGCGGAATATGGTCTAGTAGGTGTGCCATTCTTTGATCGGTGCCGCTGTTTTGGCTTCAAGTTCAAAGCCGAGCTTTCCGGCGAAGCGAATCGCACGCAACATACGCACAGGATCTTCTTGATAGCGCTGACGAGCGTCACCAATAATACGAATCTGTTTGTCTTCTATGTCTTTTAGGCCACCGCAGTAATCGTGAATACTGAAATCTTGAACATTGTAATACAGCGCGTTAAAAGTGAAGTCGCGGCGTTCTGCGTCTTCTTCAATACTGCCGTACACGTTGTCGCGTAATACAATGCCATGGGCAGATCGCGCGGAGTCTTTACCTTTTAGAGATTCTTGTGGCTGCTGCTTTTCGCTGTCATCGTCTTGGGATGCGCCCGCTCTAAATGTAGAGACTTCAATAATTTCACGGCCAAAGGTCACATGAACCAATTTGAACCGACGACCAATGAGTCTTGAGTTAGAAAAAATGGTGTGAACTTCTTCGGGTGTCGCGTTGGTTACGACATCAAAGTCTTTTGGCTCAATACCGATGAGGTGGTCTCGAACGCAGCCGCCGACAAGGTAAGCGTCATAGCCAGCTTTATTTAGGCGATATAATACTTTTACGGCATTGGGGCTTAAATTTTGGCGAGATAAGCTGTGATCGCTGCGAGGGATGATAATAGGGTAAGTCTGAGCCTGTGGTGAGGCAAACAGAGAGGTAGCTTTACGTACCAGAGATTTTAATCCTGTAAGCATTAGACAACAAATTTTAAAGTTAACGATAAAGACATTCTACACGTGATGGACTTAAAGTTACACGAATAATGGCCATGTATGAGGTAATATGAACTAATTTGGTGTGTTGAAGTAGAAGAGAATGTGAAGCGATTAATTATTTACTGATCAGTAAATAAAATAATCGCTTTGGATACATGAAGATACTAGTTCCGAAAACAAAGTGGGTGCTGCTTCTGCAGTTCTACTCAGGTTTTATTTTTATTATTGCATCGTTTTCATCGCCCTAAGGCTTGCATATCTAAAAAGATCAATTATCCAAAGCGATTTTCCATCCATGACCTCAAATTTTTATTTTTATTTGAAGAGGTCACAGTGTTCCTACTTGTTATTTTTATTGTTAAGAACCTACATACGACGATTAACTTATTTTTATTCTTGGTCAATCTTATTATCGTTGTACCATCTATAAGGCATTTGTTGTGCCAAAAACAATAAAGTGCTGATTTTGTTAAGGTTTGAGAAAATACTGTACACTTTTTTTACAATATTGCGTTATTTTTTTGGGTATTTTGGTATCAAGTGTTACTTTTCTGCTGTTACTTTTTTGGGTATAGCGAGTTTTTGTCGTCTTTCCCATAGGCTTTTTCTTGATATGCCCAAAGAATGTGCAAGTTGTGTTTCCGTCATCTTGTGTTGGTGCGAGAGTACGAAATGTTTGAAGTAATCGTCTAGCGTTGTCCCCACTAAATTTTTGTTATCGGTGTCCGACATTGGTGAATGGTTTGTCGTGTTGTTTGGGGGTTGCTGACTGGCAAGTTTGAGGTTGGCAGCTTCTATTTTTTCAGGAGGGCTGAGAATAACGGCTCTTTCTATGGCGTTTTCAAGCTCTCGTACGTTGCCGGGCCAGCGATGTGAGCGAATGGCTTTATCGAAAGTCTTGGTATAGTTGCAAATTGGTTTGCTGTGTTTTTGGCAGGCTTTCTCCAAGAGTATTTTTGCTAACATCGAGATGTCGTCACCTCTGTCTCTTAGGGGGGGAAGTAGTAGTTCCATGACATAAAGACGATAGTATAGATCTTCTCGAAAAAGCCCTTGTTGGATCATGTCGGTTAAATTTCTATGGGTTGCTGTAATTAATCGAATGTCTACTTTGGTTGATTGGGTGGCACCCACTTTACGTATTTCGCCTTCTTGCAGTACGCGTAATAGTCTCGCTTGCGCTTCTAGTGGTAGTTCGCCTATCTCATCGAGAAATAAGGTGCCTTTGTCAGCGGCGTAAATTAGGCCGTCATGGGATGAGTTGGCGCCGGTAAATGCGCCTTTCTCATGACCGAAAAGCTCTGATTCAATGAGGTTTTCGGGAATGGCAGCACAGTTAACGCTGATGATGGGATGATTGTGGCGCTGGCTTAAGTTGTGCAGTGCTTTTGCGACCAGTTCTTTACCTGTTCCAGACTCGCCGCGAATCAATACCGTTACATCGGTTCCTGCTATTTTTCTCATATCGCTAAATAGGCTTTGCATTGGAGGGCATTGCCCAATAATTCCGCTTCCTTGTGTGCCGAGCGTTAATCTTTCTTCTTTTGCGGTGTTGGAAAAATACACCTGTGGTGTTTGGTCTTGAGTGGAGGCAGGATCAGGGTGGTCGTTTTGTTCTAGTGCATTTACTACGTGTTTGAGTAGTGTTTCGGAATCAGTTGGCAGGGGAAGGTAATACGCTGCTCCCTGCGCCATGCTGTTGATTCCTATACTAAGGCTAGGCTTTGCATCAAGGATAATGCGATGCGGGGCGCTAGGGAGCTCTGCGCTGCTGGCTTCTATATGGTTGATAGCTTCTTGGTCAATAAGGAGTAGGTGAAACTCAGACAGTTCATAGTATTTATTGGCTTGTTCTAATGTGTTGCTGATGTTTACTTGAAAGCCATACCGAGATAGCCACTTTTCGGACTCTTTAAGTGGGGAATTATCTGGGCAAATGATCATAATGCTGTGCATGAATTGTCACCTCTTGTAACTAGTGTAACGATTATACATACAGAAGCTTGCTGGTCGAGATGTACCGATACTGAATTTTGTGAAGTGCAGAAAAGGTGGTTTAGATGAAGTGTAGATCTTGTTCTTCTAAAGACAGGTGTTTCATTCCCTTCAGTTTGTTTGGATCCCATGCCTCGATAGCTAATGATAATGCCTCAGCGATGGATGGTGGTGATACAAGGTCGATCTTTAGATAATGCAGCGCGCGCAGTAGTGTCGATAAATTATTGTCCTGAATCGGCTTGGCGTGATTCTGTTTGCTTATTTTATCGCCTGAGTGATTGGTAATAAGAGGGATGTGACAGATGCTTGGCGGCGTCCATCCAAACAAGTGGTAAAGATGGAGTTGCTGAGCGGTGGTGTCGATTAAATCCGCACCTCTGACGAGGTGGGTTATGTTTTGCTGGTGATCGTCGATCACCACAGCAAGTTGATAAGAAAAATAGCCGTCTTTTCTTTTTAGTACGGGGCAATTGTTTTTCAGATCGTCAGTAAAGCGGAGAGTGCCCTGAATGCTGTCTTGGCATTGATAAGCCGCAAGGCTGGTTTTTAATCGCCATGAGTGTGGCTGGTCTAGCGAGCTTTCGCATACAAACGGGTGACTACCATTATGTTGAGCGAGAGATTGACGTGTGCAGTTGCATGGAAATATAGCCTGCTGCTTCCTGAGTACAGACAGTAGTTGTTCATACATTTCAGTATGCTGGCTTTGAACTCGAACCGTTTCGTCAGAAAATAGGTGGTAACTATTTAGAGTATCAGTGATTTGCTTGGAAAAACTGGTTTTACAGCGTGTTCCATCAACATCTTCGATGCGAATGATCCACTTGCCGTGATATTTTTTCGCATCCAAATAACTCGCTAATGCACTGACTAGCGAGCCAAAATGGAGTGGGCCGGTTGGCGAAGGCGCAAAACGGCCGCGATACGGAGTCGACACTGGGTTAGCGTGGTTAGACGCTGCGGTTAAGCACTGAATATCAGCCGCCGATTTGTCTCTCTTTGATCTCAGCCAGTGTTTTGCAATCAATGCACATGGTGGCTGTTGGGCGAGCTTCTAAGCGGCGAATGCCGATTTCGATGCCACACTCTTCACAGTAGCCATAATCGTCTGCATCGATCAATTCTACAGTCTGAGAGATTTTCTTAACCAGTTTACGTTCGCGATCTCGAGCGCGAAGTTCTAGGCTGAATTCTTCCTCCTGACTGGCTCGATCATTTGGATCGGCATAGTTCACGGCCTCTTCTTTAAGGTGGTGAACAGTACGGTCAACCTCTTCCATAAGGTTTTGTTTCCAGTTGAGTAGGATGCTCTTAAAGTGCGCCAACTGGTTCTCGTTCATGTATTCTTCGCCATCCTTAGCAACATAAGGAGTGAAGTCTTTCATTAATGAATCAGGGTTCATTTTTGGCATACGCATTGCCTCACTTCGCAGGTTTCCATTGTGGTAACCTGTAAACGATAAAATTAGGTGGTTTATTTTCGGCCGGAAACTTACCAGATAATGTGATGGTTAACCACATTTTTGCGCAAATGTCACGAAATTTTGAATTAGGTAGAGAAAGCGGGATGAAAAAGTATAAATTGGCAGAAAGAGTTGGGCAAATTGCCCCGTTTCAAGTGATGGCGATTCTGGCGCGGGCGAAAGAGTTGGCGTCACAAGGTGAGGATGTTATCCACCTTGAAATAGGGGAGCCTGACTTTGTAGCGGTAGAGGGCGTTGCAGGCGCCGGAGTGTTGGCAATTCAACAGGGCAAAACTGGGTATACCTCTGCTACAGGGCTGCCTGAGCTGAAATGTGCTATTAGTGATTATTATCGTACTCGTTATCAGGTTGAGGTGTCGCCGGAACGAATTATTGTCACGCCTGGTGCATCGGGGGCTTTGTTGTTAATGGCGTCGCTCATGGTGAATCCCGCTGAGGATGTTCTGATGCCCGATCCTTGCTACCCCTGTAATCGCCATTTTCTTATTCAAGTTGGCGCGGAAGCTAAGCTGGTTGAAACTAACGCTTGTAATGGCTTTGAAATGGATTTGGGTGCCTTAGCGGACAATTGGAGTGATAGCACCGCAGGACTTTGGCTTGCTTCGCCCTCTAATCCAACGGGCGCGGTGTTAAGCAGAGCTTACATTTCTGAGGCATGGGAAAAAGTTCGTGAGCTTGGTGGTCATTTGTTGGTGGACGAAATCTATCAAGGTTTGGTTTACGAAGGTGAGGATTTTTCGGCGCTCTCTATTGATGACGATATTTTTGTTATTAATAGTTTTTCTAAGTATTTTGCGATGACAGGGTGGCGATTAGGCTGGTTGGTTGTGCCGGAATGGGCTATTGAAGGCGCCACAAAACTGGCTCAAAATTTGTATATTTCTGCACCAAGCGTGTCTCAACACGCTGCGGTTCGTGCGTTTTTACCGGATGTGTTGGCTGAGTGCGAAGTGCGTCGTCAAACAATGAATGCTCGCAGACTTATTCTACTTGAAGGTTTGCAGGAGATTGGATTGCCTGTGGTGGCACCCGCGCACGGCGCTTTTTATGTCTATGTGGATGTGTCGGAAGTCACTCAGGATGCCATGGCTTGGTGTTTGGCATTGCTTGAAAAAGAGAAGGTGGCGTTAACACCAGGTGCCGACTTTGGTATCAAGGATGCGCATAAATATGTGCGCTTTGCGTACACCTCTGATGGCCCTAGATTGCAAGAAGCCTTGGCGAGGATTGCTCGTTTTATCGTGTCTTAATTGCTGTGAGGCGAAAGGGTCAACCTCTGCGCCTCACTAATATTATGCCTGCTAATAAACAGATGAGGATAGGGATGCTGACACCGATGATTGGTGGGAAATTAACAGCGACACTCATTCTTCCAAATAGGTTTAGCGCATTTTGAAATGCCAAGCCGATAATAACCCCTGAAAATATGCGACCGCCCATAGTGGATGATCTCAGAGGTCCGAAGACGCTCGACAGTGCGACGAGAACAAGAGCAAGGGATGCGACTGGGCGCAGGGCTGTGATCCAAAACTCTAATTCATATTGCGAGGCATCGAGTTTTTGCTGGCGTAAGTACTGTTGATAGCTCATTAGTTGGCTAAGGGACAGTGTATCGGGCTCTTGAGAGGCAAGAAATAAGTGTTCTGGCTTGATGCTCACATTCCAGTCTGCGTGTTTCACTTTGGTCGTTTCAATATGATCTGGCGCGAATATAGTCTGTGTTACACCATTGAGTTGCCATAATGAACCATCGACATGCTGTGCGCTGGTGGCTTTTATTATGTATTTTAATTGCTGTTCGTTTGGTGAGAAAATTTGTATCCCGTACAGTTTTCCTGTTGCGTCGGCGGCGTCTATGTAAACAAAATCGCTATCGGCTTTTAGCCATACTCCACCAGTAAGAGAGAAGGTATCACTTTCTTGACCTTGAAATTTTTCGATTAAATTGGCTTTTTGTTCTGCCATCGGTGCCACAAACTCAGAGATCCCCATGCCTAATAAAGAAACCACCAAAATTGGTTGGCAGGCCGCGAAGCCGATGCGCCAAATTGGCATGCCTGCGGCTCGCATTACGGTGAGTTCTGAGGTCGCAGCAAGTGTGCCTAAGCCCATTAGTGTGCCTATCAGTGATGCGATGGGAATGTACTCTGCCAGCTTTCCGGGTAGGCGATACATGATGACTTGTAGTAAGGATTGAATCGTGTAGGTGTCGCTTACTTTTTTGATCTGCTCAATAAATGTCAGGGCAAAATCTAACCCCAGCAGTACCACCGCGACAATTAAGCATGCCCATAGAACGCTACTGGCAATGTATTTATCTATTTTACTCATATCCGTTACTCATTTGAGTCTGTGACTTCGGGAAGTCTGGCTTTGCGACGCTCAAAGACTTGATTGTATTGAATGAACAGTGCTGCCGCGATAAGTGCAAAGACGCCATGAATCCACCACAGGCCGAGTTGAATGGGGAGTTTGCCTTTTTCTAGACCAGTTCGACCCCAGATTAGAAGGGCGATGTAGAGAATCATTAAAATAATAGCGGGTAACATTTTAAAGAAACGGCCTTGTCTTGGGTTAACTTGGCTAAGTGACAGTCCAATGATGGCAAGAATCGGAATGACGACAACCAATGAAATTCGCCACTGCAGCTCTACTTTGTCTAAAAGGGCTGTGCTTTTGATTAAGCTCAATGTGCTTTTGGTATAAGGCTCGTCTATGACGCTATTGTCTTTGGTTGCCATGCGGACTGCATAGGTATCGAATTGGGTGATGCGATAATTTGCGGTCCCTGGTTTGCCTTCGTAGCGGGTGCCATTTTTGAAGATAAGGTAGTTTTGATTGTCTTCTGAGCTGACGCGTATTTGTTCTGCGTAGGCGGCGAATGTTTGTGTTGGAATGCTAACGTTTTTTTTGCGAACCACATCCGATAAAAATATTTGGTTCATCCAGCCTTCATTCGGCGTGAAACTGTCTATGTGAATGGTGCGTTGTCCATTACCTTCAAATCGACCGGGAATGAGAAAATCGAAGGCAGACAGTTGGTTTTGTTCCTGTGAGGCTTCTGCTGCACGGTATTCGCTGAAAGGGGCGAGCCAAAAATTGATCGATGCGCTGGTGAGGCTGATGATACAGGCTATTCCTAGTGTATAACCCGCAAGCTTGATTTTACTCACGCCACTTGAAAACAGCACCGACATTTCGTTTTCTATGTATAGACGCCCAAAAGCCAGCAAGAGAGAGAGAAAAAAAGCCAAAGGCAAAATCATCTGAATGAAGCTGGGAATGTGATAACCAAGAATGACGAATAAAAATTCAAAGGTCATTTTACCTTCGGCAATACGCCCTAAATAGTTGGAGAATCGACCGCTTAGAATAACGAGTAGTAGTATTAGCGTTACACCAGCTGTTGACACTAGCACTTCTTTCGCTAAGTATCTGAATAGTCTCAAGGTCACCTCTGGATGAATATTGCTTTTTAAGCGTAGAGTTGATTACACATCTAAAGCCCCCATTATCTCGTGGTAAGAAGGACATTATCCAGTTTTTTTTAAAAAGTTATTTTTTGAGGGTTTTTTCATGAACATGGCGCTATTTGATCGCTTATCCACAGTGCAAGCTGATTTGCTTGTTGTATTTGTTCCTAGCGAAGGGGATTTTTCTGAATCCACCGCTTGGGTAGATGAAAATGCCAATGGGCAAGTTTCCCAATTACGCGAAACTGGCGTATTTAAAGCGGGCGTTGCGCAGACCTTGTTATTGCCGGGTGTGACGCAAGACTTTGCTCAGGCGGTATTGTTGGTCGGTATAGGTAAAGATGTACAGTTGAGCGATATGAACGCTCGCAAAGTGATGGCGGCGATTGCGGCTCAAATTAAAAGTTTGCCATTTGCCTCTGTGGCGGTAGCAAGCGCTGGACTGGTATTGAAAAGCCGTTCTCAATCGGATGTTCTTGCGTTGGTTGCGCAGTGGCTAAACGAAGGTTTTTATAACTTCCTTGGCTTCAAAAAAGACGATGCAGAAAAAGCGACTAAAGTGACGACTTTGTTGTTAGAAGGTACTGATGAAGCGGCTTTAGCCATTGGCACAGCAACAGCGAGTGGTTCGGCTTTTGCTCGTCAGTTGGGTAATCTGCCCGGAAACGTCTGTACACCAAGTTATTTGGCGTCAAAAGCTCAGCAGTTGGGCGAAGAGTACGGTATTGGTGTTGAGTTGCTAGACGAAACTAAAATGGATGAGCTGGGCATGCATTGCCTATTGTCTGTGGGTCGTGGCAGCGATCAGCCAAGTTACTTGATCGTGATGAATTATCGCGGTGGTGAAGAAGGTGATGCACCTCATGTGTTATTAGGTAAAGGTATTACCTTTGATACGGGTGGTATTTCATTGAAACCTGGCCCGAAAATGGACGAGATGAAGTATGACATGTGTGGCGCAGCCAGTGTGTTCGGTACCATGAAAACCATTTGTGAGCTAAAACCTAAGTTGAACTTTACCGCTGTGATTGCGGCCGCAGAAAATATGCCAAGTAGTCGTGCGACTAAGCCTGGTGACATTGTGAAGACCATGTCTGGTCAAACGGTAGAGATTTTGAATACCGACGCAGAAGGTCGATTGGTGTTGTGTGATGCCTTGACTTATATCGAGTGCTTCAAACCTAAATCGGTTGTGGATATTGCGACATTGACCGGCGCGTGTGTGGTTGCGCTAGGTAGTGTGAACTCTGCTATGTACGCCAATAACGATGCGTTGGCAACTGAGCTGAAGGTTGCAAGTCAGACGGCGGCGGATAAAATTTGGCAAATGCCGTTAGACGAAGAATACCAGCAGCAATTGGACAGTAACTTTGCGGATATCGCCAATATTGGTGGTCCTGAAGCCGGTTCTGTTACGGCTGCGTGTTTCTTGTCTCGTTTTACTGAGTCTTATCCTTGGGCGCATTTGGATATTGCTGGTACGGCATGGACGGGCGGCGCAGCGAAAGGAGCAAGTGGTCGACCTGTTGCTCTACTGACGCGTTATTTGTTAGGTAAAGTCTCTTAATTATTAAGGGACAAGTGGCTGAATTATTAAGGGACAAGTGGCTGAATTATTTAGTCATAAATAATTTTCTTTTAAAAAGCAGTGGTAATTTTTTATCGCTGCTTTTTTATGGCTATTTTTAGTAGGAAAGCGAGTCCGATCAAAGTGTTATTTTTATCTCTGCGATGTTGAGTGCTTTGTCTACGTTGGGATGGGGTAGACTTTTGGGTTTTTCAGTGCGAAAGTTGAAGGCTATGAATGATTGGTTGAACAATAACATATGTTTAATCGTTGTATTTTGTTTTCTTAATATTGGTTTTTCCTATGTCAGATTTAGCCACTCAGCATGATGATGGTATTTACGAGCCAGATGAAGAAACATTGATGTCTGCTTTGCGCAATCAAGATGACATTCCAATTTTGATGGATATTGTCGCCGATCAAACGCCTTTCTCTGCTGGTCAGGAAATGCATTTGACGCAGTCTTTTGATGGTTCTCAAGCTCGAAACGAAAGTGAGCAAGATGAAGATACTCAAGTCGAGGCGGTTGCACCCGCGGACATGCTTACTTCATCCAATGTATCGCAAGAACTTATTGCCAAAACAATCGCTGACGTACTTGAAAAGCGTTTACCAGAGTTGGTGTTAGAAGTGATGCAAGCGTTGCACGAAGCTGGCGCTATGACGAAAAAAGAGTAAATAAGCCATTAACAGTTAGTTATCAGACTGGTTCTCTCACTGATGGCCTAATTGTGCACGTGTTGTTCTTTATCTTGTTATGACACGTTATAATTCCCTAAATTCAAATTGACCGCTACATAAGAGCTTTAAGACACCATAATGGAAAAGACCTACCAACCTCAGAGTATTGAACAGCCTATTTATCAACGTTGGGAAGAGGGTGGCTATTTCACCCCTCAAGGCAACGGTTCTCCTTTCTCTATCATGATTCCACCACCGAACGTCACGGGTAGTTTGCACATGGGGCATGCTTTTCAGCATACCTTAATGGATGCCATGATTCGTCGTGAGCGAATGAAAGGCAGCCGAACTTTATGGCAGCCTGGTAGTGATCACGCGGGTATCGCGACACAAATGGTGGTTGAGCGGCAGTTGGCGGCTCAGAATGTTACCCGTCATGATCTTGGTCGTGAGAAATTTCTCGAAAAAGTGTGGGAATGGAAAGACCAGTCTGGCGGAACCATTTCAGATCAAATGCGCGTTTTGGGCGACTCTGTTGCATGGGATAAAGAGCGCTTCACAATGGACCCCGGCATGTCCGCTGCCGTTCAGGAAGTGTTCGTTCGTCTTTATGATGAAGGCATTATTTATCGTGGCCAGCGTCTCGTAAATTGGGACCCAGTGCTACACACGGCGATTTCTGATTTGGAGGTTATCTCGGAAGAAGAGAACGGCTTCATGTGGTATTTCCGCTATCCATTGGCAGACGGTGTGAAAACAGCCGATGGTAAGGATCACATTGTTGTTGCAACGACACGCCCAGAAACCATGTTTGGTGATGCCGCTGTGGCCGTTGCGCCAGACGATGAACGTTTCACGGACCTTGTTGGTAAGTTCGTTGAACTGCCATTGGTTGGTCGTCGGATTCCTATCGTTGCTGACGAATACGTAGATAAAGAATTTGGTACCGGTTGTGTGAAAATCACTCCCGCTCATGACTTTAATGATTATGAAGTGGGCAAGCGTCATGACATGCCGTTGATTAATATCTTAACGGACGATGCGGCCATCAATGATGAAGCGCCTGAAAAATACCGCGGCATGGATCGTTTTGATGCACGTAAAGCGGTGGTCGCCGATTTTGATGCGCTAGGGCTACTGGAAAAGATTGCGGATCATAAGTTGAAAGTGCCACGTGGTGAGCGTGGTAATACAGTCATTGAGCCTTATTTGACGCAGCAATGGTACGTGGCTGTTGAAAGTTTAGTAAAGCCTGCGATTGAAGCGGTTGAAAATGGCGATATTCAATTTGTGCCCAAACAATGGGAAAATACCTATTTTGCTTGGATGCGTGATCTTAATGATTGGTGTATCTCTCGTCAGCTTTGGTGGGGGCATCAGATCCCTGCTTGGTACGATGTGGATGGCAAATTCTATGTAGGTAAAGACGAAGCCGAGGTGCGTTCTAAATACAATCTTGCTGCGGATATTGAGCTGACTCAAGATGAAGACGTATTGGACACGTGGTTCTCTTCTGCATTATGGACTTTTGCAACGCAAGGTTGGCCAGAAGAAACGCAAGACTTCGCAGAATTCAGTGAGTCTGATGTATTGGTAACGGGTTTCGATATTATCTTCTTCTGGGTGGCCAGAATGATCATGATGACGTTGAAATTTACCGATAAAGTACCGTTCAAGACGGTTTACATTACGGGTCTTATTCGTGATGAACGTGGCGACAAAATGTCTAAATCCAAAGGCAATGTTATTGATCCGCTGGATTTAATTAACGGCATTGATATTGAATCTTTGGTTAGCAAGCGCACTACCGGCATGATGCAGCCGCGCTTGGCGGCGAAAGTGGAGAAAAATACACGCGAAACTTATCCTGAAGGAATTCAGGCTTATGGTACCGATGCGCTACGCTTCACACTTTGCTCTTTGGCATCCGGTGGTCGTGATATCAAATTCGATCTTAATCGTCTAGAAGGTTACCGCAACTTCTGTAACAAGATTTGGAACGCGACGCGTTATGTCTTGATGAACACAGACGATCAGGACTGTGGCCAAAACGGCGCAGAAGTAGAATTGTCTCTTGCGGATAAATGGATTATCTCTCGCTTACAGCATGTGGAAGACGCAGTGAATCGCGCTTTCGATACCCACCGTTTTGATTTGGCAGCACAGGCACTTTACGAGTTTATGTGGCACGAATACTGTGATTGGTATTTGGAATTGTCTAAGCCAGTACTTTGGGATGAGAACGCAACGGCCGCTCAGTTAACGGGTACTCGCCGTACTTTGGTGTGCGTACTCGAGGCTTTCTTGCGTTTGGCTCATCCAATGATGCCTTTCCTAACCGAAGAAATTTGGCAACGAGTGAAGCCTTTGGCAGGCGTCGAAGGTGAGACGATTATGTTGGCTCAATATCCAGCGGCCGATGAAAGTAAAAAAGACGTTCAGGCTGAAGCAGATGTAGAGTGGCTAAAAGGCGTGATTGAAGGCATTCGTAATATTCGCGGCGAAATGAATATATCGCCTGCTAAGCCGTTGACTGTTTTGTGTCGCAATGGCTCAGAGCAAGATAAAGCTCGTCTTGATGCCAATTTAACCTTTCTGCAAACCTTAGCGAAGTTGGATACTGTAACTTGGCTGGAAGTAGGAGATGACGCGCCTATGTCGGCAACAGCATTGGTTGGCGATATGGAAGTATTGGTGCCAATGGCGGGTTTGATTGATAAAGATGCTGAGCTGGCTCGCTTGCAAAAAGAAATTGATAAAACGTCCAAAGAACTACAACGCATACAAGGCAAACTTTCTAATGACAGTTTTGTGGCGAAAGCGCCAGCAGAAGTGGTCGAAAAAGAACGTGCTAAGTGTGATGATTTGCAGTTGGCAGTGAACAAGCTAGAAGAGCAAAAGATTCGTATTGAATCTTTGTAGATAAATAGAAGTCAGAAGCCATTTTTGGTTTCTGACTTTACGCTTACTTTAATAAAAATAAAAAAAAGAGGCGCAATGGTTATGGAACGATTAACGGGAAAGGTTAAATGGTTTAATGACGCAAAAGGCGTTGGCTTTATTAAGCGAGTAGAAGGCAGCGATGTTTTTGTTCATTACAAATCGATTGCTTGTGATGGTCATAAAACGCTTAGAAAAGGACAAGCGGTTAGCTCCTTTTGTCAGAAACGGATTTTGGCGTGCAAGCGATTGATGTGAAACTAGAGAAAGAGGCGCAAATTGCATCCTCTGGCTCTAATCAGTATCTCGAGCAGGCTTAGCTTAAGCAGACTCATTTAGCATTTTGAGTGCAAGTTTAACAAAGTCTACAGGTGTGAGAATGCCGACGAGTTTGTCGTTTTGAATGACGGGTAAGCATCCATACTTGTTTTCAATGAAGAACTCGGCAGCCATGCTTAATTCTGTTTCAGGGCTAATGGTTAAGATGTCCTTGTTCATGGCGTTGGCAATCGGTGTTTGTTGTTCTTTTTTGGATATGTGTTGCGTGCCAAATTGGCTAACTAGGTGAAATGCATGACGTAAGTATTCACGCTGAGTTAGCATGCCTACGCATTCTCCCTCATCGTTGATGATGGGAATGTTTCTAATGTTTTTTTCGTGCATTAATGCTTTGGCTTTCGCCAAAGAATCATTTTCCCTTAATGTGATTAAATCTGTTGTCATTAGATCTGCCACTGTGTTCATAAACAGAACTCCTTTTATTTATCATTGCGTTAGATTTTAGTGTAGAGCGGGTTATGTATTAAAGGCAATTATGTATGAAAGACAAAATAATCGCCTTGAGGTAAATCAAGAATGAAAGATCAATACTGGATGGAACGGGCGCTTGAGTTGGCTACGAAAGCGGCGTCTGAAAATGAAATCCCAGTGGGTGCCATTATTGTGTTGAACGATGAGATTATTGGCGAGGGTTATAATGCGCCGATTTCTCTTTGCGACCCGACGGCGCATGCAGAAATTCAAGCGATTCGTATGGCCTGTCAAAAAATGAAGAACTATCGATTACCTGGTGCAACTTTATATGTGACGTTGGAGCCATGTTCTATGTGTGCAGGAGCAATGATTCATGCCCGAATTGATCGTGTTGTTTATGCAGCGATGGAACCTAAAAGTGGTGTTGTTGAAAGTCAGGGACGTTTTTTTGAGGCGCCATTCCTTAATCATAAAGTGAATGTTGAATCCGGCGTATTGGCGGAAAAGGCATCTACTCAACTGACGCAATTCTTCCAATATCGCCGTGAGCAGAAAAAGAAACTTAAAGAACGGGCAAAAAAGGCGATTTAGGCAGTTTATTCGTTCATTTTGTGTAGAAAATTCATACTCTGCTGGCCTCTATTTGCTTCATTGATTTAAAATACCCGCACCATTTCCCCAAAACTACCAAGTGAGGCAATACTCAACATGCTAACTCTGCATGGTTCCGCTGCGCTATCGGCGTTTCGCAAGGCAAAGTTATTAGCCAATATGCAATCATCTGTCGCTACTGTTACAGATGTCGATGCTCAATTTCTCCATTTTGTGGAGCTGGCTGATAATCAAACGCTTACTGTTGAACAGGAAACTGTTTTACAACGTGTTTTGGCCTACGGTCCTAAATCCTCCCAAGTCAGTTCATCGGATCAAAGTGTTTTAGTGGTTCCTCGTTTAGGAACGATTTCACCTTGGTCATCGAAAGCAACCGATATCCTTCATAACTGTGGCCTTGCGGCCGTATCTCGCGTTGAACGTGGCGTGGAATACTTTATTCATAGCTCTGAGCCATTAACGCTTGAAGCGTTAGATTTGTTGTCGGTGATGTTGCATGACCGCATGACAGAAAGCGTACTTTCGGCATTAAGCGACGCTTCTGATATGTTTTCTCATGCAGAGCCTGCGCCTATGACGAGTGTTGATGTACTTGGTGGTGGACGATCTGCGTTGGTTGAGGCAAACCAAACGCTAGGTCTCGCTCTTGCTGAAGATGAAATTGATTATCTTGTTGAGTCTTTTATTGAGCTTGGGCGTAACCCAATTGACATCGAGTTGATGATGTTTGCGCAGGCAAACTCAGAGCATTGTCGTCATAAGATTTTTAATGCGTCTTGGACTATTGATGGTGAAGAGCAAGAGCGTTCTTTGTTTAAAATGATCAAGAACACACACGAACACAATCCTGATGGCACTTTGTCTGCTTATAAAGACAATGCAGCGGTCATGGAAGGTAACTTTGCGGGACGTTTTTTTTTCCAGCGCCGGGTTCTTGTGAATACGATTTCAGCCAAGAAAACATCGATATCTTGATGAAAGTTGAAACGCATAACCACCCAACGGCCATTTCACCATTCTCTGGTGCGGCAACGGGTTCTGGTGGTGAGATTCGTGACGAAGGCGCGACGGGGATTGGTTCAAAACCAAAAGCAGGATTGAGTGGTTACACGGTATCTGACCTTAAAATTCCTGGTTTTGAACAACCTTGGGAGAGTTACTACGGCAAACCTTCTCGTATCGTCACGCCTTTGGATATCATGATCGAAGGCCCTATTGGTGGTGCGGCGTTTAACAACGAATTTGGTCGTCCAAACTTATTAGGTTACTTCCGTACTTACGAGCAAAAATCCAAGGCGCATCTCAAGAAGAAGTGCGCGGTTACCATAAGCCAATTATGTTGGCGGGTGGTCTGGGGAATATTCGACGTGAGCACGTTGAGAAAAAAGAAATTAAAGTAGGCGCTAAGCTGATTGTACTTGGCGGACCTGCCATGTTGATCGGTCTTGGTGGTGGTGCGGCGTCTTCAATGGCGTCTGCTGATGGCAATGAAGATCTTGATTTTGCGTCTGTACAGCGTGGTAATCCAGAGATGGAGCGTCGTTGTCAGGAAGTGATCGACCGCTGTTGGCAGCTTGGTGACAATAACCCAATTAGCTTTATCCACGATGTGGGTGCTGGTGGTTTGTCCAACGCATTACCTGAGCTAGTAAAAGACGGTGAGCGTGGTGGCAGTTTTGATTTGCGTAAGGTGCTTAACGATGAGCCTGGCATGTCACCGTTAGAAATCTGGTGTAACGAATCGCAAGAGCGTTACGTGATGGCGGTTTCTCCGGATCGCGTCGCAGAGTTTACGGCTATTTGTGAGCGTGAGCGTTGTCCGTTCGCAATTGTGGGGGAAGCCAAAGAAGAAATGCATTTAGAAGTAGCCGATGAGCACTTCGGTAATAAGCCTGTTGATTTGCCAATGTCTGTTTTGTTTGGCAAAGCACCTAAAATGCACCGTGAAGCAACAAAAGCGGTTATTGCTGGGGATGATTTTACTGCCGTTGATGTGGATCTTGCGGATGCAGCAAATCGTGTATTGAGCTTACCAACGGTGGCGAGCAAGAACTTCTTGATCACCATTGGTGACCGCTCGATTACCGGTATGGTAGCTCGCGATCAAATGGTCGGTCCTTGGCAAGTACCTGTGGCGGATGTGGCGGTTACAACGTCATCTTTAGATAGTTATACAGGCGAAGCCATGACTATGGGCGAACGTACGCCGATTGCTTTGCTTGATGCACCAGCGTCTGGTCGTATGGCGGTTGGTGAAGCGTTAACTAATTTGGCGGCTGCGCACATTACTAAACGTAGTCACATTAAGTTATCCGCAAACTGGATGGCGGCGGCAGGCCATGAAGGCGAAGACGAAAAGCTTTATCAAACCGTGAAAGCGGTGGGTATGGAGTTGTGTCCTGCATTGGACATTGCCATTCCGGTTGGTAAAGATTCCATGTCGATGAAAACGGTTTGGAAAGAAGACGGCGAAGAAAAAGCTGTGACGTCTCCATTGTCTTTGGTGATTACGGCGTTCGCGCCGGTTTCTGATGTTCGTAAAACATTAACACCAGAGCTTCAAAATAAAGCCGATACGCGTTTGTTGTTGATTGATTTGGGTGCAGGTCAGAATCGTCTTGGTGGCTCGGTTATTGCTCAGGTTTACAACAAGCTGGGTCAGCAAACACCAGATGTGGACGATGCGGCGACTTTAGCTGGCTTCTTTGATACCACTCAGGCGCTAAATGCCGAAGGTAAGTTGTTGGCATACCATGACCGTTCTGACGGTGGTGTGTTTGCGACTCTGACAGAAATGTCGTTTGCTAGCCATTTGGGTCTTAATATTGATCTAGATGACACAGTTTCTGATCGTGCTCAACTGGCGCCTGCATTATTTAGCGAAGAACTTGGTGCGGTGGTGCAGGTGAATGAATCTGATGTGTCTGGCATTGTTGCGGCTTACGCAAAAGTAGGTGTTACAGTTTCTCCTATTGCGACACTTTCTGATGATGACAATATCCGTGTTCGTTTTGCTGGCGAAACTGTCTTAGAAGAGACGCGTATTAATTGGCAGCGTGTTTGGTCTGAAACGAGTTACCGTGTTCAGGCGTTGCGTGACAATCCAGAATCGGCACAACAAGAATTCGATAATTTGTTGGATGCAAAAGATCCAGGCTTGTCTGCTGATGTTCGATTTGATCAAAACGAAGACATCGTAGCGGCGTTTGTTGCTTCGGGTGTTAAACCAAGGATTGCCGTATTACGTGAACAAGGCGTTAACGGTCAAGTCGAAATGGCAGCGGCTTTTCATAAAGCCGGCTTCATACCTGTTGATGTTCACATGAGTGATATTCTATCAGGTCGCATAACGCTTGATGGTTTTAGCGGCTTAGTGGCTTGTGGTGGATTTTCATACGGTGACGTATTGGGCGCTGGTGAAGGTTGGGCGAAATCTATCCTTTTCAATCCGATTGCTCGCGAGCAGTTTGAAGCCTTCTTTAAGCGTGTTGATACTTTTACACTGGGTGTATGTAATGGTTGTCAGATGTTGTCGAACCTTTATGAGTTAATTCCTGGTGCGAGTCATTGGCCTAAGTTTATTCGTAACGAATCTGCACAGTTTGAGGCTCGTTTCGTACAGGTGGAAGTACAGAAATCGAACTCTATTTTACTGGCGGGAATGGAAGGTTCTCGTATGCCAATCGCTGTAGCGCATGGCGAAGGTCAAACCGAATACCGTGATGAGCAAGATATGGCAGCATTGGCGTCTTCTTCTCAAATTGCATTGCGTTATGTGGATAACTACGGTCAAGCGACTGAGCGTTACCCATTTAACCCAAATGGTTCGGCGCAAGGCGTGACAGGGTTAACCTCGGAAGATGGTCGAGTGACCATCATGATGCCTCATCCTGAGCGTGTTTATCGTACCGTGCAGCACAGCTGGCATCCAAGCGAATGGCAAGAGCAAGCGCCATGGTTGCGTTTATTTCAAAACGCGAGAAAGTGGTTGGGCTAACCTTTAGTTAACTACTGATTTTTAAAACCCTCTAATCGAAAGATTAGAGGGTTTTTTTGTTTTAAATAAGGTGCTTAATTAGCGTGTTAATACCTGTGTCGGCGTATTTATTGCGTTCAATTGCATAATAGCGACCGATATTTCCTCTCTGTGTCGACAGTGCAATTAATCTTCCGTCCTCTAGATCATTCTGTATAAGTGCCTCTGGGCAAAGTGCGATCCCTTGCGCTGCAACAGTGGCCATTTTTAATAGATGGAAGTCTTCATATAAAAGCTGAGGTGGTTTATTTAAAGCGAGCCCTTGAAGAGCGAACCAATCTTTCCAACTCTGTTCTGTATGATCATGTAGTAAATCTGCTTCTAGTAAATCTTTACTGGAAAAAGATTGATGTTGCTTCATGTAAATGGGGCTGCAGACTGGGATGGTTTCCCCAGATAGAATTTTGGAGCGCAGATAAGGAGAGTGCTTATCTTTTTCATGGCTGCCAATACGAAGACTGTGTTCATCCAGGTAGTCTGGTGATGACGAGTGGTAGTTAATGACCAGCTCAGAGTTGGGGTGTGTTTCTTTAAACTTTAATAGGCGGGGAAGTAACCAAAACTCAATGAGCGAAGGTAGGCAATAAATCGTAATAGCGTTAATGGGTGTATTGGCGGGGTCTGACAGTACTTGATCTATGTGATCAAAAGAGGCTGATAATTCTGAGGATAGTCGTTTCCCTTCAGATGTGACTTTGAGCTGTCGGCCTGACTTATAAAATAAAGTATATCCCAGCTGAGTTTCTAGTCGCTTAATTTGATGGCTAACAGCGGACTCTGTTAAATGCAGATGATCAGCGGTGCATTTTAAACTTTGAAAACGAACCGCTAAATGAAAGGTATGTAGTGCCGTATAGGGGTGACCCATTATCAACTCACTTTAGTATTTGTCATGTATATTTAAATAATATCATTTTATTTGAGTTTCCAGTTTCACTAGCCTAAGTCAAATATTAAACAAAGTGGAGTCGGTGATGAGTAATGTGGAAGCAGCGTACAGAGCAGGTCCAGGGTCAAAGTTGTCTGTAGATAAGGCGTTTTATAATTCTCTGAAAGGAACTGAAGCCAAGCGGACCTTAGTGGATACCATTAAAATTCCTATGCGTTCGGGAAAAGCTTGGGAAGTTCCTGCTGGTCATATTTTTCGTATTCGTGTTTCAGAAGGGCCGCAAGTGGGGGACTTCAATATGTGGAACAAACATGACCCTCGTGAACGTATGTGGGCGTCTCGTAGTCGTCAATTGCAAAGAGCCCATGTCAGTACTCATGATCGTCTTTGGTCAACGCTTCCATTCCTTCGTCCAATGGTAACAATAATAGACGACAGTCTTGCGGATTATGGTCAAGATGCTGAGGGGGGAGAGTTCATGATTTATTAGGGACACGCTGTGACCCTTATGTTAATAAGCTCTTAACAGGAGAAGATTTTGATTTTCATTGTCATTCAAATCTAGTGAGGGCGGTAATGCCTTTTGGGCTAACCGAGTTTGATGTGCATGATGTTTTAAATGTTTTTCAATGCACCGGTCTTAATGATGAGGACAAGTATTTCATGAAAGCTTGTCCTGCGAAGAAAGGTGATTATTTAGAGTTTTTTGCAGAGATAGATTTGTTGTGTGCTTTGTCGTGCTGCCCTGGTGGTGATTTATCTGTCGATTTGTGGGGCCCAGATGCCAAAGACCCATTGTCTACTTGCCATCCTTTAGAAGTTGAGATTTATAAACTAGAACCTTCATCACTAGAAGGGTGGGAGGGGCCGAAAAGCTCAGGTTATGCTGGTGGGCATGGGCTTAGTTCTCCGAATGTAGATTTGGGGAAGGGATTAAAAAAGAGCTTTAATGATGGATTGTTGATTAGTAAGTGATCGATTTCTTTTTTTTTTGTTTGTTAATTGATCGATCCTTACTGTTTTAAGAATTACTTGAATTAAATA
>LNFX01000287.1_pt1 | contig 23832 bp, 23 predicted proteins | sample 1500681 | NCBI WGS metagenome assembly LNFX01 (sample SAMN04254626, study PRJNA301722) | marine sediment metagenome | isolation source: antarctic beach sand mud | place: Antarctica | collected 2015 | reverse complement strand
GCAAAAAATTTAAGCGATAATGCACTAAGAGAATGGCATCAGATAGCTAAGCCAGAGCCCGATTTTCAAACAAGAGAAGAATGGATAGAGAGTGTAGAAAAAATACAAAGAAAAGATTTTATTGCCTTCATTAAAGACAAACTTCAGTCAACCGACACCACCAAAATAATCATCCACAACAAGGAATTTCCAACACAACTTATAGAGCAACAAGACTGGATAGAAGCCTCACTTTCTACCCCTAACTTGTAACGTAAACACAAGTAATGTAAGTTGAAAAAAGAGAAATAAGACGCTACCCCCCTATCAATTTTTCTAATTTTTCCTCATCACTCACAGGAGCTCTTTTCGCTCCTGTGGCGCCTGCTGGAGACCCGCCCTTGCCAATAGGTGAGAAATCACCAACATCTGGTTTCACATTATTGCTAGACACATCACCTGTTTTAACTTGATCGCCAAAAATACCTACTTCTGGCATCATACGAAGACGCCTTTCTTGAATATCTTCAGGGATATTACCGGTAAACAAAACTGTAAACGGCGCCTCTTCTGTGCGTTTGTTTACCTCATCGTAAATAGCCTGCTCACGCTCTGCTATGATACTTTCTTCCAGATATGACATACCGACGCCATCCGCAGTAATAACGATATTAGGCCCAAGTGTCGATCTCGCCTTTTCAACAGGAATGACCGCAACTTCTTCTTGGGAGCTCACCACTACCTGATGTTGAGTCCGTATCACCTGATTGCCATAAATAATATCGACAGGCTGAACTTCTATCGTCTGAGCATTCGTAAAAAACGACACAGCACAAAGCAACCCCAATGAACGTTTCATAATCACCCCAAAACATGAATCTCTTCACTATAAGAGATAAAAAGACATAAAAAAAGGAGTCCAAGCAAAGCTTGAACTCCTTTTAGACGCTTTATTGCAATATTAAAGCGTAATAACCTCAAATTTCGCTTCTGGGCTTACTTCAGCATCATAATCGACACCTTTCACACCAAAGCCAAACAATTTCAAAAACTCGTCCTTATAAAGCTGATAATCCGTCTCAGAAAACAAATTAGCATCATTAATTGTCGGCCAAAGATCACGACAAGCCTGCTGAACATCTTCACGCAATTCCCAATCATCCAGGCGCAAACGATTTTTATCGTCTGTCAATTCAGCTGGATTATGGTTATTGTAAAGACGCTCAGAGAACAAACGATAAATCTGATCCATACAGCCTTCATGAAGACCTTCTACACGCATTACCTTGAACACCATCGCCAAGTACAATGGCATAACAGGAATAGCAGAAGAGGCCTGCGTCACAACAGACTTCAGCACAGCGACGTTAGCACCGCCATTCAAAGGAGCAAGTTGCTTATCAATCGCACCAGAAGCACGATCTAGATCTTCTTTCGCCTTGCCTAGCGCGCCATGCCAATAAATAGGCCAAGTAATATCAGAGCCGATGTAAGAGTAAGCAACGGTACGAACACCTTTTGCAAGAACACCAGCATCATTAAGAGCTGACATCCACAACTCCCAATCTTGACCACCCATTACCGTCATCGTTGCAGCCACTTCCGCTTCAGTTGCTGGCTCAATTTCCGCTTCAATAATGACATCTTTATTGGTATCAATCGCAGTCGACCGGTAGGTTTCGCCAATCGGCTTAAGCACAGAGCGAACCACTTCACCTGTTTCTGGCATCTTACGAACCGGCGAAGCCAATGAGTAAACCACCATATCAATCTCACCAAGATCTTCTTTGATTAACTCAATAACTTTAGCACGCGCTTCATTTGAAAAGGCATCGCCATTAATGCTTTTGGCGTACAAACCTTCTTCTTTGGCAACTTTATCGAAGGCCGCTGAATTGTACCAACCTGCCGTACCTGTCTTTTTGTCTGTACTGGCTTTTTCAAAGAAAACACCAATAGTCGCCGCACCAGAACCGAATGCAGCAGCAATTCGAGAAGACAAACCATAACCACTTGACGCACCGATTATGAGTACTTTTTTAGGACCATTTTCAATGGCCCCTTTGCTTTTAGTAAAGCAATCTGCTCTCTTACATTTTGCTCACAACCTACTGGGTGTGTTGTTGTACAAATAAATCCGCGAATCTTTGGCTTTATGATCATAATAATCGTCTCAACGTCATGTTTTGCTTACGTCTTGCCTAACCATATCTACAGATGAGGCAGGCAACACAAATCTGTTTGCCATGATACAATAGCTGAACGAATATGTCCTGATTCTCGTTTAAATCTTGAATCCGCCTCCCTTTTAATCCTTGAGAATACACAGTGCGCTTACTTGTTATTGGTTATGTCTGGCCTGAACCTAACTCCTCTGCCGCAGGCAGTAGAATGATGCAACTACTCAATTGTTTTATAAAAACCAATGGCAAATATCATTTGCAAGCCCTGCCCAGCAAACAGATCACATGGCAGACCTATCCACATTAGGCATCCAAACTGAGCATATCGAGCTCAACAACACTTCATTTGACCATTACATTACAGACAAAAAACCTGATATCGTCATTTTTGATCGTTTTATGATGGAAGAGCAATTCGGCTGGCGCGTAGAAAAATTCAGTCCAGATTCCTTACGAGTATTAAACACAGAAGACCTTCACTCGTTAAGGCAAGCTAGACACCTAGCGCTCAAACAAAACAGAGTTTTTCAAACGGAAGATCTTTACAATGATCACGGTATTAGAGAAATGGCTGCCATTCATCGTTGTGATTTAACCCTGATGATCTCTGAAATGGAAACCAAACTTCTCATTGAAAAATTTCAAGTACCTGAAACACACGTATATCACCTTCCGTTCATGTTACCAGCGCCAACAAAAATCAATGCATTAACACCTTTCGAAGAACGCCAGCACTTCATTAGCATAGGGAATTTTCGCCACGCGCCGAATTGGGACGCGGTTTGCAATTGAAAACCGACATCTGGCCAAAAATCCGCAAGCGCCTACCAAAAGCGGAACTTCACATTTATGGCGCCTACCCACCACCTAAAGCCACTCAGCTACACAATGCAAAGGAAGGTTTTTTAGTCAAAGGCTGGGCAGAAGATGCTCAAGAAGTCATGCAAAACGCTCGGATTTGTTTAGCGCCCTTACGCTTTGGCGCAGGCATAAAAGGCAAACTAGTTGAAGCAATGCAAATGGGCACACCAAGCATAACCACTCAAATAGGCGCCGAAGCCATGCATGGCTTATTACCTTGGAACGGTGTGATAACGGATAACATCGAGACGTTTATTGATGCGGCGGTTTCGCTTTATGAAGACAAAACAAACTGGCTATTAATGCAAAAAAATGGCCACGAAATATTACAATCCCGTTACCAAGCACAAGAGTGGGAACCAAAATTAATAAATCGATTGCAGTTACAGACTAAACTCAAAGAAAGCTTACGTAAAAAACATTTTTTAGGGTTGATGTTGCGACACCACAGCTTAAAAAGCACTCAATACATGTCGCAATGGATTGAGTATAAACAAATTAGAAAAAGAATAACGAGGAGAGAAAAGCCAAACCGCAAAACCAACACTAATCGCTAACGAATTGGCTTTTCGATTCACGCTCACGAACCTTCTTCATAACAGCAAGTTGAGAAGATTTATTCATTCCTCCCCACAACGTAATTTCTTTTCCAGTTCGATAACAACCGACACAAACATCGTCGTCATTTAATAAGCATAAATTCACGCAAGGGGATTTTACCTGAGGCTTAGCTTTTGTCATGATTGTCTTCTCTATTTTTTATCATTCACTAGACTGGCTTACATTCAACAAACACTGGTCATAAAAAAAGCTCTGACGAACAAGCGCTCGCCAGAGCTTTCTTAACGATTAAAGTTCAGCGTTATGATAAACGTTCTGAACATCATCTAAGTCATTGAGTAAATCAAGAAAGTGCTCAAATTTTTCCAACTCTTCACCTTCTATAGGTGATGTATTTTGCGCAACAAATTGAATTTCGTCCACTTCAAACTCAATATTACCGAGCGCTTCGGTTAATGCTGATTTTGCTTTACCGTAATCCGTATTTGGTGCAAAAACGGTGACTTTACCGTCTTCTAATTCGATATCAGTGACGTCCACATCAGCCATCATTAAGGCTTCAAGAACAACCTCTTCATCGTTACCAGCAAAAACAAAAATCGCACTGTGGTCAAACATATGACTCACACTGCCTTGACCACCAATTTTACATTTCACTTTATTAAAACAAGTACGTACGTCACCAAACGTGCGGTTAGGATTATCAGACAAACAATCAATAATCACCATAGTGTTACCAGGCCCAAAACCTTCATAGCGAGCCGTATCAAAATCTTCGCCGCCGCCGCCTTTCGCTTTATCGATCGCTTTATCGATTACGTGCGTTGGTACTTGGTCTTTTTTCGCACGCTCAATCAGAGAACGCAGCGTCAAATTACCATTAGGATCAATACCACCGGATTTTGCACAAACATAAATCTCACGGCCGTACTTACTGTAAACCTTGGCTTTTTGATCAGACGTTTTTGCCATGGACTCTTTGCGGTTCTGAAAGGCTCTGCCCATTACATATTCCTATTCTATACAGTCTTAAAAGTAAGATTCTAACGTGTCGTCCAAAAAGAAGGAACTGCTAGCCGAGCATAAATAGTATAAATACCTGCGCTTAGCATCATAAAAGCAGTAAGACGAAAGCCTCTAATGCACTAAACAGAACACCGAAGGTGCCAATCATGTCATACGGCGTCGAATCACGTCCGACAAAATATGAACGGCTCGCTGTATTTCCTCCAAAGAAAGGCGGGCAAAACTCAGACGCAAAAATACATCGTCTTGCGAGTGTCGATTCGGAAAAAATGGCATGCCGGGTAAAACTAATACTTTCTCTTCTAACGCATCAGTCATTACCTGTTTAGAAGAAACACCGTCAGGCAACCTCAACCAAAAAAACATGCCGCCAGCAGGCGTGTTGAATTCGACCATATCACCCAATTCAGCAACCAATGCCTTTGACATGGCATCACGTTTTTCTTTGTAGGATTGCTGAAGCTTAACGATGTGCGCCGGAAACATTTCTGATGCGACAAACGCCGCTATCATATTTTGACCCAGACGATTAGTGTGCAAATCTATAGCTTGCTTGATCTTGACTAAATGAGGCGAAAATTCAGCACAGGAAACCACATAACCAGTACGAAGCCCTGGCCACAATACTTTCGAAAAACTTCCCATGTATAACCAAGGCGCTCGCTTCAGCAAGGTCGTGATGGGAGTAAGGTCAACCTTTTCGTAACAAAGATCTCGATAGGGGTCATCTTCAATCAACAAGATCCCTTTTTCATCTAACAACGCAGCAATGTCTTGACGACGTTTCAAGCTATAACAATGTCCAGTTGGGTTCTGAAAACTTGGAATCAAATACACCGCTTTCGGGCTCGTATTTTCTATGGCATTCCGTAATGCTGAAACCGACATCCCTCCGCTATCAGAAGGCACTCCTTGAATATTGGCACCTTGTAACTTAAACACCTGACAAGCGGCAAGGTAGGTAGGTTGCTCGGTTAAAATAGTTGAGCTCTCATCAAGAGTGAGACGACTGATAATATCCAAACCTTGCTGAGAACCATTGGTTACCAACACATTATCAAGCGTCGTGTGTAAACCTCGGTCCGCAACCAGTCCGACAATAATCTCTCGCAACCCCTTTTCACCTTCACTTGCGCCATACTGCCGGCTGTCTGTTAATTGGTTAAAGGCTGGATAGGCTGGCATTAATTTTTCATCAGGTAGACCGCCGGCCAATGATAAAATATCTGGTTGCTGACTATAGTGAAGTAATTCACGAACCATTGAGGCTTGCATATTGATGGCGTGAGAAGTGAGTAAATGAGAGATGTCCATATTAAATGCCCCGAATACTGTTGAAACAAACAGCATCGGGGATTTTTATACAGAAAAAAGATACAATTTTCAGGTTTTACGAGGATACAGGCTCAACCCCCTCCACCGGCATTACGAAAGACTATTTAACTAGGAAAACCTACTTTGTATTTTCAGATTTCGTCATACGTTCTATCTGTTGATCTTTTTGACGCCAAAATTCATTCACCCATTGCTGAAAATACGCCCGGTATTCCGCATCGTTTTGATAATCACCCAACAATGCATTTTCAATCGGCATCATACGAGCATGCACTTTTACTTCTAATGCTTTTCCACATAGGTAATCAAAAAAACTGGGAATGCCACCTGGGTAAACAATGGTCACATCGATTAAGTGATGTAACTTCCCATCCATCGCGTTTAACGCAAAAGACAGGCCGCCAGCTTTGGGCATTAAAAGGTGTTTAAACACGCTAGATTGTTGAGTCTGCTTTTGAGCCGTAAAACGCGTCCCTTCCAAAAAATTCATGATGGAAACAGGAAAGTATTGAAATTTATCGCAGGCTTTTTTGTTATCTCAATGTCCTTGCCCTTTAGATCAGGTCGCTTTTTGAGTAACGCGGCGCTATAGCGTTTCATAAAGGGAAACTCTAATGCCCACCAAACAAGCCCGATAAATGGCACCCAAATCAACTCTCGTTTTAAGAAAAATTTAATAAATGGAACCCGTCGATTAAAAAGACGCTGCAGAATAAGAATATCAACCCAAGACTGATGGTTCGACGTGATCATGTACCACTCATTAATTGAAAAATCCTTCGCGCCTGACACGCTAATAACCGACTGACCAAGGCAACGTTGATTTAAATTATTAACACCAATCCAAAAAGTCGCCACGCGATCCAAAACGACGTTTAAAATAGCGCGCACTGATGGGAACGGCATGATGCACTTACACAAAGCCAGCAACATAACTGGGACAAAACACATTAAGGTATTTATCACTATCAGTAAGAATGAAACAACACCTTTCAACACAGACCACAAAGCCATAACGAAACCCAAAAAATACAAATCAGCCGATAATATTAACAGGAAATCATTAATTAGAAATCCTCATTATTTACACTCCAACCAAGTAGCCAGCTTTCACATTAAAAATGTATAGTAAACAGACAATTAGAACCACTAACGAATAAGTTCGATGCTAAACACTCTTTAATCTAGTATCGATGACTATAATCCCCTGCAAATAAAACCTCAGCAGGATACAGAATAGGATTACAACCTCACCTATGGCCATTACCAAAGGGTTAAAAATTCGGCATAAACTTTTTGCAGTTTTTGTTTTGAGCAACATCCTACTCATTGTTTCTATGTGGCAGGTGTTCCAATGGAGCTTTGATAGAGGCTTTGTTTCTTACGCGACGGAACGTGACCGTGATTTTTTAGAGCAAATGGCGAACAGAACCGCCAATCTCTACATATATTATGATGATTGGTATTTTTTGGTCCAAGAAAGCCGAATGGAAAACGAATGGCACAAAGCGAAACTTGAAAACTTAAGAGATTTAGTGCCACCACCTAGCACACCTAATTTAGACTTGATTTATCCGTCACAATATTATCGTCAGCGTTTCCTCTTATTTGATGACCAACAGAAGCCAATTATTGGAAAGACTCACTTCACTGATGCAGAAATTCACGCCGTAAAGGTCAATAAAAAAATTGTCGGTTATGTTGGCCTACGCTCAATTAGAGAGTTAGTTCAAGACCAAACATTACGCTTTGTTCGCCAACAAGGTGAAGCATTCTTGCTTATCTCCGCGTTCATGCTCGCAATTGCGGCACTTCTAACATGGCCATTGGCACAATGGTTAAGCCGTCCAATTTGTTCTATGCAGCGAGCGACAAAAAAACTGGCCGCTGGAAAGTATGACACTCGAATAACGGTCAAAGGCGCTGATGAATTAGCCAGTCTCAGTTGTGACTTAAATAACTTAGCTTGCACGTTAGAACATACTAGGGAAGCACGTAAACGCTGGGTAGCTGATACCGCGCATGAATTGAGAACACCGGTGGCAATACTCAGGGGGGAAATTGAAGCAATGCAGGACGGTATTATTAAGGTGTCTCCTGAAAGCCTCGCCTCGCTACATCAAGAAACGATCCATATTGCCCGCCTAATTGATGACTTAAATCAATTATCCATGCATGATATGGGCAGTTTGAATTACGACATGGATGAGGTTTCAATAAATGACATTATGGAGCAAACCGTTCAATCCATGATGCTTCCCTTTAACGAAGCCGGATTAGGATTAGAATTAGAGTTTGAATATTCTCAGAAAAAACCTATTGTTATGATAGGTGACGCAGATCGACTACATCAACTCTTTTTGAATCTGATGAATAACTCACAAAAGTATACGAATGCGCCTGGAAAATTAATTATTAAGCTTTCAAAGCAGAATAAAAAACGTCATTATACTTTTTGAAGATACTGCACCAGGTGTCGACGAAGAAGAAAAGAACAAAATTTTTGAACAATTTTATCGCGTTGAAAACTCAAGAAACAGAGCAACTGGCGGAAGAGGCTTAGGCCTTGCTATTTGCTCTAATATTGTGGATGGACATCAAGGCACTATCAGTGCTTATCACTCCCCAGATGGTGGCTTAGGAATAAGAATAGAATTCCCTTTAAACTGATATGGAATAAATAATATTATGAGTAAAGTACTGATTATTGAAGACGAACCGAAATTAGCAGAATTAATGTCCGCTTATTTAGAGCAAGCAGGCTATGAACATCACCACCTTGATCGTGGGGACATTGCCGTCAATTATATTAAAAACAATCAAGTAGATATCATTCTACTAGATCTAATGCTACCAGGTTTAGATGGCGTTGAAATCTGCAAACAGGTGCGCCAATTCAGCGGTGTTCCTATCATTATGGTCACTGCAAAAGCAGAAGAAATTGACCGTCTAATTGGCTTAGAAATGGGCGCAGATGATTATGTTTGCAAGCCGTTCAGCCCACGAGAAATTGTAGCGCGTGTGAAAGCTAATTTACGCCGTGTTGAACTAGATCAAGCTGAATCGCCAAGAACCGATGGCTTTGACATGGATGTAGATCGTCTACGAGTAACTTATAAAGGCGAATTAATCGATCTAACAACCGTTGAATTTCAGTTACTTCAATTACTCATAAAAGAACCTGGCCGTGTTTTCGGTCGCGACCTTATAATGAAAAGTATCTATGCTGATAGTCGAGTAGTGAGTGATCGCACGATTGATAGCCATATCAAAAAACTGCGCAAAAAAATCTCCGCTGTCGCACCGGAATTGAATGTTATTCACTCAGTTTATGGTGCGGGATATCGCTTCGAAAACAACGATCAGTAAAATTTTCTCTAAGGAATGGCGTTGAACAATTTTTTAGACGTATTGGTATTTTCTTTCTCTATCACCATGCCAATATTTTTGATATTGGTATTGGGAGTTGTCCTATACCGCATACGAATCATCAATGACAACTTCATTGATGTTGCATCTAAGTTAGTGTTTAACGTCACTCTTCCTGCTCTACTCTTTATCAGTATTTCCAAAACAGAGTTATCCAGTAATACCGACTTTTCCTTGGTTATTTACGCCATCGTTGCCGTCACACTTACCTATGTTGCACTAGAGCTGATAATGTCCATTTGGATTTCAGACAAAGCCGAACGCGCTGTTTTAGCACAGGGCGCTTTCCGCTCCAATATGGGAATCATTGGTTTAGCGTATTGCGTTAATGCCTATGGTGACGAGGTCTTTGCCGTTGCTTCCATTTACTTAGGCGGTGTAACGATTTTATTTAATATATTATCTGTCATCGGTTTAAGTCGTGGTTTAGGGGGAAACGCCAATATAAAAAGCATACTAAAAGGCATCGCAAAAAATCCGCTTATTATTGCTATAATGGCCGCTTTCGCGTCTACCCTCACAGGCATAACACTGCCTATGACACTGTACAAAGCCGGCGATTACTTCGCGCAAATGACGCTACCATTAGCCTTATTATGTGCCGGAGCGTCATTGAGTTTTAAGTCTTTGAAAAGTGGTATGCTAGGGGCCATGATGGCCTCGGCGGGAAAACTCATCTTTATCCCTTTCGTACTCACCTATGGTGGTTATTTATTAGGTTACAGAGGCATGGAACTTGGTGTTCTATTCCTTATGTCATCCGCCCCTACCGCATCAGCAAGCTATATTATGGTGCGCGCAATGAATGGTAACTCTGCGCTTGCCGCAAATATCATTGTGATTACCACCATCGTATCCTTGATTACTACTAGTATTGGCGTTACCTTGTTACGCAGTTTTAACCTAATATAATTAAACTCTGCAAACTGGCCGACATAATAAAGGCTAGCGAGACTCTCTTTGATTTCACACTTCCGTAAACATCGCCTTTTTTTCTTATCCTTCGGATGCGCCGCACTCACCTTGCTCTTCTTTGGTGTAAACACCATTGCCTATCAAGCGCTTATTATAGACAAACACTCCGAGGCCAGGATCAACTTCTCGATTACGTTATTGAATTAAGAAATGAATTAAAAAACTACCATATTCTTCCCTATGCCCTTGCAGATAACCCAACGTTATTAGCGTTTATGAATGACACAAACAACGAAGAATTAACACAGCGCCTACAACGACAGCTAGAAGACCTTACACACGTATCAAAAACTCAAGATTGGTTCATCCTGTCTGCACAAGGCGATCTTCTTGTTTCAAGTGAGCAGTCGCCTCACTTCAATTTAGATGACTACTTTAGTAAACAAGATCTGAGTAACGTACTGAAAGAGCAACAAGGTGAATACATTCTTGTCTCTGGCTATAACCCTGAACAATATAAATCAGCTCATCTTGTACTTGCTCCAGTGTATACATCAACCGGACTGGCGGGCGCTGTAGCAGTAAAAATTAACGTTAGTGATTTAATTGAACGCTGGAACCTCCTTGAAGACTTAGTCGTTATGACAGATCAGAATAACCTCATTTTTTTAGCCAATAGGCTTAACCGTCTTTTAGTCAGTGACTGGTTAGAGAACCATACCGACGTCAGTTTTTGAATAAGACCCGGTCTAAAATTTATCATCTAAACGGTAAAAATTATCTGCTACAAAATGTCACTTTAGACGACCTAAAATGGCAAATTCATTATTTATCTAACTTAAAAGGCATACAAAAGAAAGCTCAAAACATTGCCTTTATTAGCCTAGGAATATTTGCCTTAATCTTCCTATTTTGGCTATATCGCCGAGAACGCGCCCTAAAAATTGCGTCAAAGCTAGAAAACGAAATGCTCATCGCCAATAGTGCCCAGCGCCAACGAGTCTTGATTGAAAACACACATGTTGGACTTCTACAGCTTACCAAACGTGGCGAAATATCATTTGTTAACCCTATGGGGCTTCGTTACTTTGGAAAAAGAGCTCAACTTAACGAGCATTACCTGTATGAATTCTTACCTGACTGCCCAGAAAACCAAAGCGCACTGTCCTTTATCAAATCCTTACAGACACAAGAGGTACACAACCCACTACACGCAACAAACTTATTAGAACAAGAAGTAGTGCTGCAAAAAGACAATGGTCAAACCTTCCCTGCACTAATATCCGTCTCCTCTCTAAAATGGAGTGAATCCCAAGGTTACTTGGTGACTTTGCTCGACATCAGCAAGCGTAAGAAAGCAGAACTGAGTTTATTAGAAGCAAATTCCCGGCTAGAAGAACGCGTATTGGAACGAACCAAAGCCTTAGAAGCAGCACAAAAAGAACTCTTAAGAACAGAGAAACTCGCTGCCATAGGACAAATGTCGACCGCCATTGCCCACGAACTAAACCAGCCGCTAACAGGCATCAGAACACTGGCCTATACCGCAGAACTATTACTAAAACGCCAAGACTCGGAGCAAGCGTTAAAAATACTCATTGATTTAGAATCCCTTGTGGTAAGAATGCAAAAATTAACCAGTGAATTAAAAGTACTCGCCTACCGAAGACCCGAACAACTTGCGCCAACGTCTATAAAAAACTCTGTAACACGAGCTATTGAGAGCCTTGGTGATGACGTTCATGGCGTACACTGGGAAATTGAGCTAAACGACTTAGATATGGTCATTGCTGAGCCTACTAGGCTAGAGAGAATATTTTCAAATCTAATCAGTAATTCAGTCCAAGCCTGTTCTGAACTAAAAATAATACCAAACATTAAAATATCGTTGCAGAACCATGATAGCCAAATAACTATTAGCTACCAAGATAATGGCCCAGGAATCGAAAAAAGTAAGACTACGCATATTTTTGAGCCATTTTTTACAACAAAACCTATTGGCAAAGGATTAGGGCTCGGGCTTGCCATCAGCGCAAACTTAGCAAAAGACATGAATGGAACACTGACAGCAAGTCATAACGATGACTCGCTACTAGTATTTCGATTAACACTGCTAAAGGCTTAATATGGATAAAAATACGATCAATCCCATTGAAATCTGGCTGCTTGATGATGACGAGATCGTTCGCTCGACGACAGCACAATGGCTGCGCCTATCAAGTTATGCGGTAAGAGAGTTTCATGAAGCTCAAGGGTTAATAGATCAATTTAATGTCGGTACGCCCTGCATAATTGTCAGTGATATTCGCATGACGCCCATCGACGGCCTAACCCTAATGAGCCATTGCCTTTCAAAAGAACATGAACTGCCCTTTATCCTGATTACTGGCCATGGTGACGTAGACACAGCGGTCAACGCATTGCGTGATGGGGCTTTTGACTTCCTTGAAAAGCCCTTTGATCCAAACAGACTACTGCAAACCGTCGCAAAAGCCATTCAACTCCGAAAGGTTCAACTACAACACGCAAACCAATCACAATACCTCGGAGACCTACATGGTCTAGAAGAAATCATCATTGGCCAAAATGAACAAATCATTCGAGTCAGGCAACAAATTTATACCTTTGCCAGCATGGACACTCACGTTATTGTTTATGGTAAAACAGGCTGCGGCAAAGAACTAGTAGCAAAAGCACTGCATGACTGCAGCCCTAGAAACACCAGCCCGTTCGTTGCAATAAACTGCGCAGCCATACCTGCTGAATTGTTTGAGAGTGAACTATTTGGTCATGAAGCTGGCGCCTTTACCAGCGCCAATAAACAAAGAATTGGAAAACTCGAATATGCCAGTGGTGGCACTTTATTTCTAGATGAAATAGAAAGCATGCCACTCGCAATGCAAATCAAATTACTGCGCGTCTTACAAGAGAATCAACTAGAACGTGTCGGCAGCAACAATATAATAAAAATAGACCTACGCGTTGTCGCAGCAGCCAAAAGCGACTTACAAACATTAGAAAATTTCAGACAAGACTTATTCTTTCGCCTAAATGTATCGCAAATACACCTTCCTGACTTGCGTAACCGAGGGTCTGATATCCCGCTACTTTTTGAGCATTTTTGTCGCATGGCGGTCAAAGAGCGTGGCGGAGATTTTAGACAACTTAGTCCGATAGATCATGAGACACTGACGTTGTACGGGTGGCCAGGAAATGTTCGTGAGTTAAGAAATGTCGCCCTACGTTATGCTTTAGAGCCCAATACCAGCGTAGCTAAGATTTTGGCTGGTTATCAAGCCCAAGATGACATAGATACGATCACGCCTCTCCCATTGAGCGTTAAGGTACAAGAATTTGAACGCAGTTTAATCGAGGCAAGCATTCGACAACAAAAAGGCAATATTCAACTTGTTCTGGAACAGCTTCAACTTCCACGCAGAACGCTCAATCAAAAAATGCAAAAATACGGCCTAAATAGAACCGATTATTTAGATTGATTCTTCCTATTTCACTGTGCATATCAGATAAAAACATCAATAAAGTGATTCTCACACATATTTTTTAATGAGAATCACTTGCATTAGATTGAGAAAAACTCTTTAATGATAACCATTATCAGATTAGAGGTAACATACGATGCAATTAAACATGCGTGATGTATATGACAATGCAGGAGAAATAAAAGAAGAAGTCACTCCTTGGCTGTCTGGTCATAAACAACAACGTGCCCTACTTCCAAATCTACAACTGCTTAATCAGCATCTAAGAGCCAACACTGATCTTTCTATTCATGAAGAAGCACAACCCGGATTGTATTTCTCTTTTCTGGGCACAAAACCGATAAAAACAGTAAAAGATATAGATTCGGTACAGATCTCATACCAAGAACAAAATATCAATGGTCATTTTTTCATAGCAAAAAACAAAGAACACAGTCTACTACAGGTACGCATTAGCCCAGCGCATTTGGCATCAGTGCTAGGTGAAACAGAAGATCAAATCATTCAGCATTTCACTTCCATGCGACACAGTTTAGGGAATGAAAATGCCGTTATAAGACTCCCTATTACAGAAAGAACCACCAGTATCGTACAGCCTATTTTGTCGCATAAGGGTCATTCAATTAGCCTTGCAGGACATTTGTACTCTCTAATGTTTACCTTAATAGAGCAGCTGCAAATGCTTAGCCATTTGTCACAATGTGAAGACTGCCAAAGCAAGTTATTTCATGCTCAAAATCTTTTAGAGATGCCGGAACACGACGCCTTAGACATCAAATATTTGGCACAAAAAGTTGGGCTCAATACAGAAGCACTCGCCATTGGGTTTTATTTGATTGTTGGACAGTCCATTGAGAGCTACCGTTCTCGTAGTCGCATCAAGTCCGCGGCAGCACTGCTTAGACAAAACCCTGCCGCAAAGCAGCATATTGTTGCTCAAAGTGGCTTTTCTGAAGCTCAATTTGAAGCCGCTTTTATTAAACACTTTGGTGTCAGCAGTCACCAATACGAACAAATTCATTAAGTAATAGGAACAGTATTGAATATGGCGCATTCATCCATAGCCTAATTTATGGCACAGATACAAACAACACAGAAGAAGTTGGGCATAAGATTGCCAAGCAGTGGGAAGAGCTTGGTGAACAGATAGATATGTTAAACATCAAAGACATAGAACTTAGCCAGCTTGAACAATATTCCATGCTCATTTTAGGCATCCCTACTTGGGATTTTGGGGGCATACAATCTGACTGGGAAGAGATCGGAGACAGTTTAAGTGAGCTATCTCTAGGAAATACCGTCATCGCCTTATACGGATTAGGCGATCAATTTGGCTATGGCGACTATTTTGTTGATGCGATGGGATGGCTCTACGAAAAGTTATTGCCCTCTAATGCCACTTTTATTGGTCAATGGTCAACCGAAGGTTATGAATTCGAAGCATCAAGAGCCTGTATTGTAAATAAAGAGCACTTTATTGGTTTAGCAATAGACGAAGACCAACAATTTGAACTCACTGACCAACGTATTGAGCAGTGGGTTATCCAACTTTACGCTGAAAGAGCTGTAGAAGCCGTATAAATTATTACCTGACTGGCCATTGTATTTAAGCAAACGACTCAAATTTGGTTTCTCAAACATTCACTGCCCTGAATGCCCAAATTTTGCTTTCATCAATGATGATAATTGTATGATTTTCTACAAAGCGTAAAGAACGTGGCTACCTCTCCTTTCTCTCCTGCTTGGAGGTAGCCACGTATTTCTTTCCCTAAAGACTATTTTTTTCTAACCACTATTCGCTATCATGTTAGAACTTCATTAATACTTAGTTGGCATGCATGAATTTACAACTCTCAGACATTGTTATTTTTCTTTTGATTGCTACAACCATCTATACATGGTGGAGTAATGCAACTATTCGCGAACAAGCTCTCGTAAGAGTAAAACAACATTGTGAATCACTTAACCTACAATTATTGGAGGGCAGTGTTGCGGGCAATAAGTGGAGACCGACTTGGCATCAGGGACAAGTAAAGATTAAAAGAGTCTACAAATTCGAATTCAGTTCCAGCGGTGTAGCTCGCTATTCTGGAAAAATAAGCTACCTTGGAAACCAACAAGTTAAAATCTGGCTCAGCCACATGATTTCTAAGTGCTTCGTCTATAATCAAATAAAAGTTGATTCGAAAACACACTCATTGCAAAAAACAACGTCGGTAAATCCATATTTTTATGTCATTTAATTGCAAATAAGGCCATAGTAGAAATAGAATACTTAAGTAAATATCTGTAATGCTTTGATAGACACAAACATAAGATAAGATAAAATCATCAATTGTTTCTTATCAGGACGTCTATTGCTCAATCTATAATAAAAAGTGCAGGATAAAATATGTTGGCAAACCTTAGTTTTCGTACCAAGTTACTCTCCCTACTTATTGCGGCTATTCTTGGATTCGTTGTTGTAACTGCTGTTGCTTTGCAAGGATTGAATGTTCAAGAAACCTCCTCTTCAAAATTCGAACGTCTAACAAAAGTAGATAAAGATCTAGCCTCCCTAGTCATCACTATGATGGAAGAGTACGAGTCTTTATCAAGAATCGATAACAGCACTTACGAAAGTTTCATTGAGCAGCTGGAGGTTAATAATGCAACCTTCATGGCAACGCTTGCAGAAGACATGAATTTACTTCAAGACCCTGAAGCTAAGAAAAACATAAACGACATCACCATTTCTTTAGCAAGTTACAGTGAAGCATTGAAACTGCTGGTCAGTCAGAAGCAACTGATTGGCTTTAACGGTTCTTCAGGACTTAGAGGTGAAATATCTCTTTTAGGTGAAAAGGTTACAGAAGAAATTTCATTCTTAAGTCTCGTAAAGCAAGAGTTTTTACCTGTACGTGAAGCAGAAAAGAATTTTATCTTTGAACCCTCTCCTGTGAACAAAGACGCCTTTATGGAGCGCTATGATAAATTCTATAAGCGTGTTGTAAACTTTGGCCTTGAAGAGCGCTTTGGTGAGGGTATTAATAAATACTTTTCCACTATGGAAAGTTTTGAAAACGAAAACCAACAATTAAAAGAACTACAATCCAATTTTTCAGATGTTAAAGCTAATTTCGGTCAAACGCGCTTAGTTGCAGTAGAATACATGCAACAAGCCGTTTTGGAGGCACGCCAACAAGCTTCGGCAAGCTCTCAACAAGCAAGTATTAGCCTAATTATTGTTAGTATTGTTGTCGCAGTGATCGCCGCATTAATGATGATGGGTATCGGTAGCAGCGTTAACAAAACACTTAATCAAATTATTACAGATCTTGGCAAAGTAAAAAGCGGCGACCTGACCGCGCGCCTATATGTAAACAATAAGCGCAATGATGAATTTGATTCTTTGTGCAGTTCTGTCAACGAGATGACAAACGGCCTTGGGTCGGTTATCGGAGAAGTTGTTAACACCACTCAAGGTGTAAATGACATGGTATCTCAGCTAAACACGTCAGTGACCAATATCGCACAAAGCAATCGCTCGGTCAGTGAACAAACCAACTCTTTAGCTGCTGCAACAGAAGAAATTTCGACAACTATTTCTAGTATCTCTACTACTACAGAGGATCTTAGCAGCCAATCTCAGCACACTTATGAATCTGCTAAAGTCGGGGCAGAAACAATCAAAAATGCTCTATCAAACCTTTCCACTACGATTAGCGTTGTCAATAAAACAAGTGAGCAGTTAAACGAACTAGGCCAGCTTTCAAAGGACATCGACAATGTAATCGGGATGATTAACGATCTAGCAAATCAAACCAACCTTTTAGCACTCAACGCGGCAATTGAAGCGGCACGCGCTGGTGAGGCTGGTCGAGGTTTCTCAGTGGTTGCAGATGAGGTTCGCTCTCTCGCAGAAAAAACCGTTGATGCAACAGCAAAAATCACCGATATCGTAAGTACGATTCAATCCTCTACCCAAACCGCCATTGAAACCATGCAGAGTGGGCAAGAGAGCCTGCACGCCATTGAAACATTCAGTGAAAAAGCAGAGCTGGCTATTCGGGAGATTGAGCAAAATGCCCAAACAAGCTCCGCTTCCTCAATTGATATGGCTCGATCGATTCAAGAAGTTGCAAAAACAGCCGTTCATATGAGCGAAGAAATGGATAAAATTGCCCAACAGCTACAACGTGATAATAGCTATATAAACAGCATTGAAGGCAATACACGTGACATACATAATCAGGTAAGCAGTCTAGATAAGAAAACGAGTGTATTTACTACTCGTTAATATAAGGACAAACAACTGAAATAAAAAAACCGACTTTGATAGTCGGTTTTTTTTGCCTAGCCTTTCGAACTAAACGAATTATAGCTTATAACTCCGCGAATTCTTTTTCCCAACGCTTAGCTTCTTTCTTAGATGGTCCACCCAATACATTTACCGCTGTCCGCATGCGTGCACGCGAAATGTCAGAGCCTAAGATTGCCATGGAATCGAAAACAGACACAGACGCTGTTGAGCCTGAGATAGCAACAAACAATGGAGCAAAGAAGTCTTTCGGTTTAATTTCCAACGTTTGCGCGAGCGCTTTCATTTCATTAAATATGTTATCTTTTTCCCACTTATTCAATGCTTCCAAACGCCATAAAGCAAATTGCATTGCTTTACGCAGCGCTTCTTCTTCCATTTTGACAGAAGCAAAGTCTTCTTTAGTGATTGGCAGCATGCCTTTTAAGAAAAAGCCGGCAACGTCAGCGACATCGGAAAAAGTTTCAACACGGGGAATAACCAACGGAAGAATCTTCATTAAATACTCAGGATTCAATGCCCATTCAACGTATTTTTGTGCAAACGTTTCAGGTGTCAAATTCTCACGAATCCACATACCATTTAACCAGCTCAGTTTTTCTACATCAAAAACGGGCCCACCAAGAGACACTCGCTGAATATCAAAGTGCTCAATCATTTCATCTAATGAAAACTTTTCACGCTCATCAGGCATTGACCAACCCATACGACCCAAATAATTGATCACCGCTTCAGCCATATAACCCATGCGCTGATAATATAAAATACTCGTTGGGTTTTTGCGTTTCGACAACTTCGATTTATCAGGATTACGTAACAAAGGCATATGGCATAAAGTCGGCATATCCCAACCAAAGTACTGATACAACAAAATGTGCTTAGGCGCAGAATTAATCCACTCTTCACCACGAATTACATGAGTAATTTTCATCAAATGATCATCTACCACATTTGCTAAGTGGTAAGTCGGCATGCCATCGGCTTTTAATAAAACCTGCATATCGACCTGAGTCCAATCAATTTCAATCGTGCCTCGCAGCATATCCTGAACGACACATGTGCCCTCTTCCGGAATTTTCATGCGTATAACGTAAGGAACACCGGCATCTAATTTTGCTTGAACTTCTTTCTGAGTCAGTGACAAAGCACGCCCGTCGTATTTCTGAGGCAACCCTTGTTCTTTTTGATCGATACGCATTTGATCCAACTCTTCCGTTGTTTCAAATGCATAAAATGCATGGCCTTTATTGACCAATTCCAAAGCATATTGACCGTAAATATCACCACGCTCACTTTGACGATAAGGGCCGTATTCACCACCAACATCTGGACCTTCAGCCCAATCCAGCCCTAACCAACGTAACGCATCTAAAATCATTTTTTCAGATTCAGGCGTGCTGCGAGTTTGGTCGGTATCTTCAATACGTAAAATGAACTTACCGCCCATTTTACGTGCAAATGCCATATTAAATAGCGCAATGTAAGCTGTGCCTACATGCGGATCACCCGTTGGTGATGGCGCAATACGTGTTCTTACCTCTGACATAAAAATCTCTTTTATCCGTTGTCTTAAATGCCGCTATTATAAGCCTCTCACCGCTTATGGGTAAGAGGGCGATTGCATATTTTCGAATTAGAAGTTTGATATTCTTTGGACTTTAATTACCAGACCTCATAACGCACCTAAAAATAGCCCCCCCTATTAAGCAAGCACCAAAACCAAGCAAAACGACACAAAGAAAGAAGCGCCACCACATTTTGCTTTTAACAAAACGTGAATACACCGCGCGGCAAACAAAGAATAGGAATAAAAACAGTACTAATCTCTGTCATGGTCCATTTATTGCTGCACACAAAGAAAGCCTTGTTTTTTTGGCAAAAAATCAGTAATAAGGAAATCCATATGCTACTGGCCCCAGGTACTATTTTAATAGCGGCTCTGCCATATTATGCTCGATTGATTATTGTCGGACTGCTCGGCACAATCACAATGGCAGCCATTTTCTTCCCGCATTTTTTTACTCAACCCAACATCCCGATTGCATTAAGTACCTGCTTGTTAGTCTACTTTTCCATGTCCACCAGCAACCTAACAAGAAAGCGGGTAAAAGAGCTCTCTCAATATTTAAACAATTTCGATCCAACAACCGTAATAAAGCTGTCCTATAACGATTCTGAATTTAATCGCTCGCCAATCATATTAATGCACTTTTACGCACACTCAGCCGCAGAGAACACTTACTGCAAAGCTGCTCGCAAGAAACTCGCTACACAGCAACGGAGCTGCAAAACTCATCCAATGCGGTAGCCGAAGGCGCAGAAGAAGAACATTTAGCACTGGATGCATTGCTTGTTACCAGCAAAGAAATGAGCCTGACAATCGCCGATATTCTTTCTCGAATCAATTCGACCTCCGATATGGCAAACCTCACACGACAACAATCTGAAGAGGGCCAGATGGCACTAGAAGAGCTCAAGCAACATATCAATGACATGCAATCAACAGTGACTCACAATCAATCACAAATGACACAACTCATTAAAGTCACACAAGACATCAGCAACTTTGTTAGTACGATAGAACAAATCACATCACAAATTAATTTACTGTCACTAAACGCCTCAATCGAAGCCGCACGAGCAGGCGACGCAGGAAGAGGGTTTGCGGTTGTAGCAAACGAAGTTCGATTGCTCGCGGAAAACACCGAAAAAACAGCGCAAGACATTAGACTTTTAGTTTCTTCTATTGCCTCTCAAGTCGGAACATCAGAACAAACGAGCTTAGAGCTTTTCGAATTCGCCACGAGCGTATCGAGCGGCTCAGATAAAGCGACTTCTTCCTTAATTTCTATCCACAACGCAGCAAAATCAACTCAGGAAGAAATACAACAATCCACCCTACTAATCACAGAGTTCGACTCCGCTAACACAAAAATGTGTGAGCGATTGCAAAATATAGCCTCCGTTAGCGAACAACACAGCCAAGCCAGTAAAGATACAAAAGACATGGTGAAATACATGGAATGGCTTTCTTCCCGATTGGAACAAAAGGAAACAGAAGTATGATAGTAACCAGTCTCTTTGCTCTTACCTGCCTTACCATCATTGCACTCGCCATCGGTCGCTTAATTTGGTCGAAGAAAGCCTCTAAGCAACGCGCCATTATGGGAATATCAGGCATTATATTATTCATTGAATTAATCAAAATCACGCAACAGCACAGAGGAATGCATTCTGGGTTTCTCAACGGCAACCTAGAGTTCGAAACGAAACTGATCAACCTCAAATCCAACATCACCACACTCTATACAAACTTACTCGAATTTGAGTCTGAACACGCTTATCCGCCGTCGCTCAGCACACACTATCCATATAAGCAGTGGCAGCGTCTAATCGAAAATGACACGCTAAAAAGCGCAGAGAGTTTTCAACTGCATTCAGGTCTTATCGCTCGTCAACTTGATGCCATGTGGGACATGTCGGATGAGTTTTCGCTAACGTCCAACCACCAAGAACACATTCAAAATTTAGCGCAGCAGCTGGTAAAAACATTACCAGAATTGGCTGAATCCCTTGGGCAAGTGAGAGCGCTGTCAGTCCAAGTTGCTTCTAAACAAGAAATGAGCGCCGATAAAAAACTGCAGCTGTTATTTACACTAGGAAAGATAGAAGAACACCATCGGAGGCTCACAACACCATTGCCAGATTCGACAAATGAGCGGCTGATTAACTTTATTCAAGAGATAAAAGAAAGCATCAACCATTCGACCTTATACAATCAAAACCCTGATGCTATTTTTCAAGAAGCCACACAAGTCATCGACGAGATTTTTGTCTTTATCCTTGCTGGCTTTGATTCATTAAAAACAACCATAAAAGACGTCAAGATTCTGTTTTAGGCGTATAACGAAGCTGTGAAAGGCGTACACCAACGTCCACGTCCGTTTTCAATGCGACCAGCGAACGAGATTGTAAACACTGTTCATAACCACCCGCTAACATCGTCTGAATACGTTCTGAAAAAAACGTCACATTTGCATAAATTTCTTCTATCGTGGGAAAGGAGCTAATAATGGTGAGTGCCGTTTTAGGGCCAATTCCTTTCACCCCAGGAATACGGTTTGTGGTATCCCCAACCAAAGCCCAATAATCGACTAGCTGGTGCGGCTCCACTCCATATTTACCCGGAACCCAAATCTTGTCATAGCCCAGCTTGGCAAAGTAATCATATTGCAAAATACGCTCATCTCCCAATAATTGGGTGAACCCTTTGTCTGTAGAAACAATATACGATGTCACATTATTATGGGCTGCCTTGACAGCTAAGGTAGCAATCAAATCATCCGCTTCCCAACCATCTAACCTTAAACAAGGAAAATGATTAAAGCGAAATAACTTGGCAAAATCGGGCAAAGATTCTAATAACAAATCATCCATTGGCACACGGCCTAACTTATATTCAGGATACAAATTATGTCGCCATGTTTTACCATTAGAATCAAAAACAACCACCGCGTAAGAAGGGTTAAATTGATACGCTAGTTTCACCAACGCTTCAATGGTAATACTTTGAGCTCGCTCGACCCGACGAACTAAATCTTGCTCAGACTCTAGTGCGGCATAAAAGCGTCGAATCAAATTCAAACCGTCAATAATTAGTAATTTTTTATCCACTCCAAACCCTTATTTTTGCTAGATTACTTTACGACCATATTAAATTATTAGGTTACCATGTGTGAGCACTCATCACGACAATGAGTATGATTGTAAATACATAAACTAGAAGGACTCTTTGTATGAAAAAGCAACCAACCTATCTTTACATCGGTATTCTTTTAGGGACAGCGGTAGCACAACCTACTTTTGCAGCGCCCATCCATGCCGTTATAGGATTAGATAACAGTCAAATAGTGGCAGACAGTCAACACCTAAGTCTTACCCCTAACCCCGGCACACTAATCCCTCTTGAAGACGATTTTTCACCTATTACTCACCTACAAAATGGCCTCAATAAAAATTGGTTTGATGAAATTGGCAAAAAAGTCAGAGTGGAACATAAACAAAGAGATTTAAACTACACTGGCATTTTGGCAAAAATTGAGCAGAGCTCTCGCTCTTTTATACTCACGAGTCATGATCGCCCAACGACATTGCCACTGGATGATTTTTACTTAATACCGCTAGAACAAACAGACAACAATAAAGCAACAACAAGATCGTACCCAGTCAGCTATCAAACGGACCAATTATCCTGGACGCCACAACTTAGCCTAATATTTGAAAACGACAACGTGGTTGTCTCGCAACAAGCACTCTTACATAACAACTCAAGCGCCAGCATTGAAATACAAGACAGTTTGCTTCACTACTCCAGAAGCTCAACACCTCAACGTTTCAAAGCCGAACGCAGTCTCTTGTAATGAGTGATATGCAACAAGAAGTAAGCTATCAAGACAATGAGGTTAGCTACTCACTTGGCCATAACCTCTTATCTATCGCGCCCTATTCAAACACTCTCTATCCTTTACCCAGCAGCAATAGCAAAATCGATAAACAGACACACACAGCCAGTTAAAAAGGCAAAGTAAAAAGGCGTTTTATAGTTCATCCGGTTAAGGGTTCCTCTTCGTGTCTATTTTACACGTCGTTAGCAAAATCATATTTAGAACACTGGGCTGTAAGGCTAGCCAAGTGTTAAAAAGTCACTTTTTTAAAGCAATTGTGACTTTAATGGGAAATTTAT
>LNFX01000159.1_pt1 | contig 25735 bp, 23 predicted proteins | sample 1500681 | NCBI WGS metagenome assembly LNFX01 (sample SAMN04254626, study PRJNA301722) | marine sediment metagenome | isolation source: antarctic beach sand mud | place: Antarctica | collected 2015 | reverse complement strand
TTCGCTGACTAATCTCAGCCAATTTGGAATGTAGTTATGGACAGGACATTTCCACTCACAATAAGGGTTGCCACATTCTAGACAGCGGTGCGATTGATCTTTTGCACCTGCCTCTTCAAACGGTTTATAAATTTCGACGAATTGCGCCTTACGAGTAATTAAAGGCTTTTTCTTAGGATCCTTACGGTCCACTTCGACGAATTGAAATGCGTTGTTCAAGCGCTCAGACATAAGCTGCTATCTCCTCGGCCGCTTGCAAACAAGCGGCACTTCTCTCAAATGGGTCAGACTGATTCGTACACGACGCTTTGCTTTCTGCAAACAAAGCGCCATAACAGCGTGTTTTATTCCGGACGTTGACGAGTATTTGCCAAGAGCGCGCCTAAACTCGCTGCTTTTGGTTTTACTAGCCAGAACTTGCCGATGTAGTCATAGAAGTTTTCTAAGATTTCATGGCCCCATTCGCTGTCGGTTTCGCGGACGTATTCTTCGATCACAGAGCGAAGGTGTGAGCGATATTCTTCCGTTAATTCCGTACCAATGCGGTGAATTTCCACCAACTCATGGTTGTATTTATCCACGAAGGTACGGTCTAAATCGAGCACATAAGCAAAGCCGCCTGTCATACCCGCACCAAAGTTATAACCGGTATTACCCAGCACCGTTACCATACCGCCAGTCATGTATTCACAGCAGTGGTCGCCAGCGCCTTCTATCACCGTATGTGTACCAGAGTTACGCACTGCAAATCGTTCGCCGGCGGTGCCCGCTGCAAACAATTTACCGCCCGTCGCACCATACAAACAGGTGTTACCTATGATCGCTGAAATCTGAGACTTAAACGATGAACCACGTGGTGGACGTATGACTAGTTTACCGCCCGTCATACCTTTACCCACATAATCATTCGCGTCGCCATCCAAGTACATGTTCAAGCCACCCGCGTTCCATACACCAAAGCTTTGACCCGCTGTACCAGTCAATTTCAATGTAATCGGCATGTCAGACATACCTTGATTGCCGTAACGTTTCGCAATTTCACCAGACAAACGCGCACCAATAGAACGATCACAGTTGGTCACAGCAAATTCGAATTCGCCACCTTCCTTTTCTTCGATGACGTCTTTCATTGTGTCCCACATTTTAAGCGCCAATAGGCCCTTGTCATGAGGAGGATTAAACGGCAAATCGCAATATTGTGGCTTATCCGCTGGGATAAAATCATTGTTCAAGATTGGCGATAAATCTAAATTACGCTGTTTTTCCGTTTCACCAGCAAGCAAAACCAATAAATCAGTACGACCAATTAGATCCTGTAGACGAGAAACACCTAACTTCGCCAACCATAGCCGCGTATCTTGTGCCATAAACAAGAAGAAATTCTTGATCATGTCGACCGTGCCAATGAAGTGATCATCACGCAAACCTTGATCCTGAGTCGCCACACCGGTTGCACAGTTATTTAGGTGACAAATTCGTAGATATTTACACCCCATGGCAATCATCGGCGTCGTACCGAAACCAAAACTTTCCGCTCCAAGAATGGCAGCTTTCACCACATCTAGACCGGTTTTTAGACCACCGTCGGTTTGCAAGCGAATCTTGCCTCGAAGATCGTTAGAACGAAGTGCTTGCTGCGCTTCGGCCAAACCCAATTCCCACGGTGAACCCGCATGACGAATCGAGGTGATCGGCGACGCGGCAGTACCACCGTCATAACCAGAGATAGTGATCAAATCCGCGTAGGCTTTTGCCACGCCCGCTGCGATTGTGCCCACACCCGGTTCAGACACTAGCTTCACAGAAATCAACGCTTCTGGGTTAACTTGCTTCAAATCAAAAATCAGCTGGGCCAAATCTTCAATCGAATAAATATCATGATGCGGCGGCGGTGAAATTAAAGTCACACCTGGTACCGCATAACGCAAACGTGCAATCAGATCGTTTACTTTGCCGCCAGGAAGCTGACCACCTTCACCCGGTTTTGCACCTTGTGCCACTTTAATCTGTAGCACTTCTGCATTGACTAGATATTCCGGCGTCACACCAAAACGACCCGAAGCGATTTGCTTGATCTTAGAGCGACGCTCTGTTCCGTGACGAGCAGGGTCTTCACCGCCTTCACCTGAATTTGAGCGACAACCAAGTTCGTTCATCGCTTGCGCCAAAGATTCATGCGCTTCTGGAGACAAAGCCCCTAATGACATACCCGCAGAGTCAAAGCGAGGAAGGATGCTTTCAATCGATTCAACATCATCCACAGAAATGGCTTTGGCTTTATCAGACACAGCGAACAAGTCACGCAACATAGACGCCGGACGATTATTGACCAAGTCAGTGTATTTAGTGAAGTCTTCAAACTTACCCGAACCTACTGCCAGTTGCAGGTTACGAACAACGTCAGGATTGAACGCATGGTATTCTGCATCATGCACGTATTTTATATAACCGCCCTGTTGGATCGGTTTACGCAATTTCCAAGCGTTGCCAGCAATGGTTGTTTGCTCACGTTGGAAGTCTTCAAACTTCGCACCTTTAATTCGGCTAGCAACCCCTTTGAAACAAAGCTCGACAATGGCAGTGTCCAAACCAATGGCTTCAAATAATTGCGCACCACGGTAAGACGCCATGGTCGAGATCCCCATTTTTGAAAGGATCTTCATTAAACCTTTGTTAATACCTTTACGATATTTCGCATGACAAGCAATTGGATCACCCAATACTTCGCCTTTATCGATCATGTCATTGATCAGACGGAAAGACAGGTACGGATAAACGGCTGTCGCACCAAAGCCTAGCAAGACGGCAAACTGGTGAGGATCACGAGCGAAGCCGGTGTCAGCAATAATGTTAGAATCGCAACGCAAACCAACCTTCGTTAAATGGTGGTGAACAGCGCCCACTGACATTGGCGCAGGAATCGGTAAATGACCTTTCGCAATATCACGATCGCTCAGTACGAGAATTACCGCACCATTTTTAACTTCTTCTTCTGCTTTCGCTTGCAAGTTTTTAACCGCTTGCTCAAGAGACATATCTTCTGGGTTGAAATTAGTATCCAGACGCACCAACCGGAAGCGGTGATCATTCAGAGCCAATAAACGACTGTATTTACGTGGTGACAATACTGGCGAAGACATAATAATACGATTGGCATGCTTTGGCGTTTCTTCAAACAAGTTACGCTCGACACCAATGCACGTTTCCAAAGACATGACGATCGATTCGCGCAATGGATCGATTGGCGGATTGGTGACTTGCGCAAATTTCTGACGGAAGTAATCCGTCAATGGACGAGTCTGGCTCGACATAACCGCCATTGGCGTATCATCCCCCATAGAACCTACGGCTTCATGGCCGCTTTCTGCTAATGGGCGGAAAATTTGCTCACGTTCTTCAAAAGACACTTGGAACATCTTCTGATAAACCATCATTTCATCTTTAGTAAACGGCACAAACTCTTGAGTCGATTCTTCTAACAATGATTCGATACGAATCGCTTCTTGCTTCAACCACTTTTTATACGGATGAAGAGACTTAAGGCGATTATCGATGTCTTGAGTGTGAAGCATCTTGCCTGTTTGCGTATCAATCACCAGCATTTGACCAGGACCAACACGACCTTTCGCAACGACGTCTTCTGGTTTGTAATCGTAAGTGCCGATTTCAGACGCGAGCGTAATGAAGCCGTTCTTAGTCACAACCCAACGGGCTGGGCGTAATCCATTACGATCCAACATGCATATCGCATGACGGCCGTCTGTCATGACCAAGCCTGCTGGGCCATCCCATGGTTCCATGTGCATAGAATTGTATTCGTAAAAAGCACGCAACTCTGGATCCATGTTTTCAACGTTTTGCCACGCTGGTGGAATGATCAAACGCGCCGCGCGGAAAATATCCATACCGCCCGTCACAAGCACTTCCAACATATTATCCATTGAGGATGAATCAGAACCGGTCAAGTTAACCAATGGCTGAAGATCTTGTAATTCAGGGATCAAAGGCGAACGTAATTTATTCGCACGGGCCAGAGCCCAGTTGCGGTTACCTTCTATCGTATTGATTTCACCATTGTGCGCCAACATACGGAATGGCTGAGCAAGCGGCCACTTTGGCAACGTATTAGTAGAGAAACGTTGATGAAATACACAAATCGCCGTTTGCAATTTTTCATTGCCTAGATCTTTATAGAAAGACGGCAAATCCGCTGGCATCATCAGGCCTTTGTAAGACAACACTTTATCTGACAAGGAACAGACGTAGAAATTTTCGTATTGCGCGAGCGCCATTTCAGTCTGACGACGAGCAACAAACAAGCGCGTCGAGAAAGTACGAGCATCCATACGATTACTATCGATAAAGACTTGCTCAATACGTGGTAAACATTCTTCAGCAATGCGACCAAGACAAGACGCATCGGTAGGCACTTCACGCCAGCCAACAACATTCAAGTCTTGTTCTTTAAGCTGTCGGGTTAATTCGTCACGCTGCTCCGTCGCAAGCGCTTCATCTTGATCTAAAAACACCATGCCAATGCCATACAGGTCAGACAGGGTGTGACTAAACAAATTAATGGCTTCGTTACGCAAAAAAGCATCAGGCTTCTGTATCAAAAGACCACAGCCGTCACCGGTTTTTCCATCGGCGGCAATCCCACCGCGGTGTGTCATACATGTCAAAGATTGAATCGCAGTTTTTAGCAGCTCATGACTTGTGTTGCCTTCCATATGAGCAATTAAGCCAAAGCCACAGTTGTCTTTGAACTCGCCAGGACGATAAAGGCCTGCATTCATACACCAACTCCCACAGTTGAAACATAAAATAATAATTAGAGAAAAAATTTGACTATCAGGTGGCTGGACTAAAAAGTGAATGTGTAAAAAAAATCACTTCGAGAATGACTATCATCTACCTAAATACCACCAAAATGGACGATCATACTACCCTGCCCAAGGACACTACTCAAATTGATGCAGAGCGACTTTATGTTATTTTGGCGGTTTTTACAGGGGGTTTAGCGGCAAATAACGGGGACTTAGAGAATTATCTATGGCTGGAGTTTTTCCAAACAGAAAATTCCACTGTTCATTCATGTTTTTCAGAGAATTACAGTGATTTTTACTTAATTTAAAGATTCTCTATACAAAAGCCTCACAAAACGGCACTTTTGTGAGGCTTTATACGTTCTAGCGCAACAGAAAACTCGGTATCATTGAGCTTTCTTAATATCGTCCTGAATACCACGAGCACTGCGTGCCCAAGGATTAAGGTCTCGAATGTCTTTGGGAAGTGTCTCTGAGGCTGCTATGGCTTCACTGCGATTACGATAGGAGCCGTACACGACCACAAACCAATCTTTGGCATTATGTTTGGATTTGAAATAGCCAAACGCATCGACGCCACCTTGATCACGAATGAAATCCTGCACGGTTGATTTATTATAAGTGCCTAAAAGTTGCAGCGTGTAGCGGTTAGGATTTTGCGATAACCACCATTCTGTCTTATCAAATGGGTCTTGCGAAATTTTCAAGTTTGCCCGTTCATTTTTCGGCGGTAGTCACAGGCACGTCGATCACAGGAGCCGCTTGTGCCAAAGGCGCTTCAGAACGAATAGGCGCCGTGGAAATCGTCGGTGCCACCATAGACGGCACATTGGACTTACTAATAGCGGGTAATGATGTGCTCATAGGAATTGGCGGTAAGACAATTTCACCATCTTGTCCAATTTTACGTTGCATCGCATCGATTCGAGCAATGGTCTCCGCAGAAGACTGACCTTGTCGTGGACTCAAAGGAATCACATTACTGGTCCTATCTGCTGAACCTGTGGAGGGTGAAGGTTTATCCGACTGTTTATCAGAGAATAACACCGCCACTAAAATACCTAGCATCACCACTGACAGTAATGCCATGTGGGCCAAAGGAAATCCCATCGCAAGATTAAAGCGTATGCCCGACTTTTCGGGTTTATTACCATTGCCCATCATGACCTGGGCCATTTGATTAATGCGACCAGGATAACCAGCGGACTCTTGGTAGATCTGCTTTACCTGCTTGTCATTAAACGGCAAATTGATCCCACCGCCTACGGCACGAACACGATGCAATAAATACGCTCGTGTTTGCTCTAATGAATAAGGCGCCAAGGTAAACGAATGGCTTAGTTGCTCATAGCGAGAGCGCTGATACGCATCCAGATTACGAGATAAGGGGTATTCGCTGAATAGAACAACATGAGGGACGGTTTGATTGTCTGTTGCCAAAGACATCATGTCTAACAACATACTCACCGCGTCGGTGTTTAGCTCTTGCGCATTATCAATCAACACCAACGCCGCTTGGCCTTTCTCGTCTAGATCATGAGAAAACTTAAGCAAAGGTCCAAAGGTTGTCTCATTTGGAGGTTGTGTGAAATGGCTAGAAAACCCTGTGTATATGGCTTGCAGCAGTTGCCCAGCCGTCATCAGCATAGTGCCTTTGACGTGACTGACGACCGTCGTATCGTCTTGATGTCGAGCGAATTCCATCAAAAAACGACTTTTACCACTGCCTTGCGGTCCTTGAACCACAGAGAGCAGGCTACTATAACGGCTTAAATGCTCAAGCAGAGCAAGCTGCTGGTTACCCTCTTCAGAGGCGAAATAGACAGAAGCGTCTTTCGAGCCAAAAGGATCCCTCAGCGTCGCTTTTGAGGGCTGATTGAGCGCATCCTCTAGGTCAAACTGAAAGTCTGGCTTTGACATACTTCGTCCTTCAACAATAAGTAACCAACATAATTAAGTAAGATTCGCTTGCTTACTCGCTTCAAGCGCGTCCAGAAGGCAGGCATTGAAGTCCTCCATCGGAAAGTCCGATGTCACTATAGCCTCACCCAGCGCGCCTAGTAAAACCAAACGTAAACTGCCATCTAGTACTTTTTTATCCAACGCCATGCGCTCGATAAAGCAATCAACCGTCATATTTTCAGGCGGCAATACCGGTAAATTGGCCGCTTGAAAAAGCGCCACAGAACGGCTGACATCGTGCTCCGTTAAATTCCCCATGCGCCAAGAAAGGTCAATCGCCAACACACTGCCCACAGCGACAGCTTCGCCGTGCAGCCAATTTCCGTACCCCATTTCCGTTTCAATTGCATGGCCAAAAGTATGGCCCAAATTTAAAATAGCACGAATACCGCCTTCTCTCTCGTCTTGAGAAACCACATTGGCTTTCGCCAAACAAGATCGATAAATAGCGTCGCTGATTTTGTCATTGTCCAACGCCATCAAGTGAGGCATTTCTTGCTCTAGCCAATCGAAAAACGGCACATCACAAATCAGACCATATTTAATGACTTCCGCCATGCCAGCAGACAACTCGCGTTGAGGCAGACTCAATAGCGTTTCGGTATCAATAATAACGGCTTGCGGCTGATAGAACGCGCCTATCATATTTTTACCAAGTGGGTGATTAACACCGGTTTTTCCGCCGACAGAAGAGTCCACTTGTGACAACAACGTCGTCGGAACTTGAATAAAGGGCACGCCTCGTTGATACGTTGACGCAGCAAAACCCGCCATATCACCAACGACACCGCCGCCTAAAGCGATTACGGTTGTCGTGCGATTGTGCTTCGCTTCCAACAGCGCTGTCATGATCATGCCGTACGTATCCAATGTTTTGAACACTTCACCATCAGGCAACACACACGTATCTACGTGATAATCCACGGACAGCATGGCAACCATAGAGTCAAGATACAAAGGCGCGATGGTTTCATTGGTCACTATCATGACTTGCTTGCCATGAATAGCATCGTCGAAAAGAGCTTTCTGCTGACGAATGCCTCTACCAATAAAAATAGGATAGCTGCGGTCGCCGAGATCAACGGTTAACGTGCGCATTAGGATACAGTAGTCTCCATTTTAAGATGACGCCGAATCGCATCTAACACCCTATTGGCGACAGACCTAGGATGGCGAGCATCGGTTTCTATGATTAAAGTCGCCACTTCTCTGTAAAGAGGGTCACGTACTTCAAATAGCTTTTTCAAAATCGCTTTGGGATCGCCCGTTTGTAAAAGAGGGCGATGGTTGCTTTTGGATGTGCGATACAGTTGCTGAGCAACCGATGCATATAAATAAACGACTAATGCGTTGTCTCGAAGAATGTCTCTGTTTTCTTCTCGCATCACGATACCGCCACCGGTAGCGAACACACAATCACCTGTGTCCGATTGTACGATGGCTGACAACGCGTGAGTTTCACGTCTACGAAAACCCTCTTCTCCTTCTCTTTCAAAGATCCAAGGGATATCAGCGCCAGCATTGTCTTCTATGACTTTATCTAGATCATAGAACTCTTTGCCCATTGATTGAGAAATCAAACGGCCTATCGTCGTTTTTCCTGCGCCCATTGGGCCTACTAAAATAATATTGGGGGCTTTTATCATTGTATTCAATTACGTCGGAATTAAGCAGATTTAGACTGCGGCCTAGTTATCTGACATTTGTAGCAGCTTTGGCGTAATAAATACAAGTAATTCAACCTTTTCTTGCTGTTCGGAACGTCTTTTAAACAACTCACCCAACAACGGAATGTCACTAAAGAAAGGGACTCGACTCTCAGTTTCAAAGCGTTCTTCCCGAAAAATCCCACCTAAAACAAGCGTTTCTTGATTTTTCACCACAACCTGCGTTTTTAAGCGATTCGTATTTAGACTAGGAATACCATTCACTAAGTCTCCAACCGAGTCTTGATGAATGTTAAGCGACAACAAAATATGCTCGCCGTCTTTAACAAATGGCGTTACCTCCAACATCAGAGCGGCTTGACGAAACTCAATACTGACTTTGTCATCGCTTACTGTTTGATAAGGCACTTCCGTACCCGATTCAATTCGAGCAGGCTGTCCTTCAGAAGTCACTATTTTTGGCTTAGAGACAACATTGGCCATGCCTTCACTTTCCATCATATCCAAAGTAAATGCCAACAAACCAGAACCACTCAAATTAGAAAAATTCAAGCTAGCGGTCGGCGTTAACGCACCTAAATCAACAGCACCCCCAACGGATGAACGAATTCCGTCTGACAGTTTGGTGTGCCAGTTAACGCCAAATTGTGATTGTGCTGTACGGCTAACTTGCGCTATCTGAGCGCTGATTTCAATTTGCCTAAGTGGCGTATCTAACCAAGCTAAGGTTTCTTGAATTCCTTCGAATGGCTCACAAGAATAAGCAACAATGGAGTTGGTTCGATTATCAACAATTAGGGACAGTGAAGGGTATAAAGTCTGCAAGTGTGCACCAACGGTTTCTGCTTTAGTGTGTTTTAACATCCAGTAGAATCGCTGACAAAAAGCAGAATCCTTCTCTGAGTCTTTCGCTGAAGGGAGATCAGCAGGCATTAGGATTGCAACACGCCCTTGCCATTCAAGTCGAAGATGAGGTTGTTTTGCTACCGCTTCCATCACATCTTTCCAACTTGCGTCTTTTATCGATAGTGTTAATACGTCGTTTATTTCTGGGCTAATTACGACACTTTCGTTCATTTGAGACGCCAACCATGGCAATATTTCTTGCAAAGAACGCGATTCAAAATACACGTCCATCGCCCATACAGAACGAGGCACAAAAAAAGCCAATACAAAAAACCAGTGAACCAGAGATTTAATCATCCTGACCATCCGCTTCTCGAATAATCAACGACTGTTTCGACCCATCCTTGGCGACCAAGATAACTTGATCGAAAGACACCGCATTTACAGATAATCCGGCCTCAGGTAACCAACTGCCTTTACGAACCCAATAACGGCTCTTTTTGTAGGTTACTAAAGCCGATGCACTTTCGTCCGTTCGCACCGTGGACAGAAGGTGCCAATCCTTTCTCTCAAAACGATAAGCTCGCAACTTGGATGGCAGCCAATTATGGTATTCCCGATTTGCCTTAGGCACATTAATATTAAACAAAAATCGTCCAAGCCATTGCCCATCATCCTCTCTTTGCCAATAGACAGAGAGCAAGCCTACAGCGAACTGTACTTCAATTTTTTCAAGTAACCCCTGCCATTCCGCCACCGACGCGATGCCTTCTAATGACCATTTTGTCGGAATATTCGTCTGAGTAGCGACAACATGATGTCGAGCCCAAGGTTCATCAATAAAACTAATCGTGTGCAGCTTTATTGCCTGTTTTTTAACCCGCTCCCACTCATGATTTGCTCGATCTTTTTGTCTAGTGTGGCGATTCATATCGTCCTGTACTTGGGATAAAAAAGGGTACCATGCGGCAAGCTGCAACATCACCAAAGGCAACACAACCGAGCCCTTGATGGTATAAAGAGAAGATATCTTAATTTTCAAATACGGAAATAGAGACACCTACCACCTCCTCTTGATTCATAGTCAACGACGAGTAATAGGGACTCTGCTCTATCTCCCACCGCCAATCTGGGCGCTGCTTTTGCCAACGGCCCAACAATAGATCAAGCTCCTGCTTAGGCAGTACCATTTTGAAAGATGCAAATGACGCGCTACCATCAAACTGTCCAAGTCGAGCCGACTTAGGCAACGCCTGAACTAGACCCAGTACGGACTCAGAAAATATATTGCCCTCTTCTTGAGCCAACACCCAATCAGACTGGACTAAGCGTGTTTTTTGATACGTCATAAGCGCCTTTTCAGAGTGCTGCTGTAACGTCCAAAAATAGACAGAAGCAACGCTATGAATCAATAAACTCAGCAGCAATAAATAACCCCAGAGACGTCTGGCCTTTTTTCGTTTTTCTTTATCTGGTTGATAAAGCGACAGCGCACATTGAGTGCACAGAAGCCAAGAGTAAGCGCGTGATTTCTTATCAACCCACTGCCCCTGCGGAATCATACAACACGATTTAGCGAGCAGCTGAAAAGGTTCAAGGAGTTGCTGTGCCCACTCGTTTGAGCAAGCGAACACGGTAAGTTGAGTGTGTTTGGCTGGTAAAGCCTCTTGTACATAGCTAAACATCACACTTTCAGGCGGGGAAAACGTCGTTTCTACGGCGTAGCTCAACGCTGCCAAGGGCAATAGAGAAGAAGAGATAGGATGATCGATTCTATGTTGCGATACGGACAGCCAACTATCTGGTACTAAGACAATTATTCGCGACGTACTGGTCGCACTCTCGAGCGACAAGGTTTGCTGAATCGACTTTAATTGATGAGAATCAGGGATCGTATCGTCGCTTACAGGCATCAAATCAGCAAACCTGACAGCCTCAGCAGAATCGAAATATAGACATTTTTGAGCCGAATAGACAGCCACAGAATAGGTAGGCATTAGCTTCATCATTCATCCTTGAAATAGTAAGCAATAGAGTATGGTTTTCAGTTTGGCTTGCGCGCCAATTTTTAACAAGATAACACGATTTGATGTAAAGTTAACCGCCTATTCTTTGATCATCTTAGGTATAATGCCATTTTTCCATCCAGTATTAATTAGGCTTATATGGCTAAGACATTCAAGATACTCTTTTTCCTCGGGCTTTTTGGAGCCTTATGCGCAATTGGAATCACGTATGCAGTTTATTACACGGTCAAAGATCGCATTCCTACTGTTGCCGAACTAAAAGACATTGAGTTACGCATTCCATTACGCATCTACACTGCGGATAACCAACTCATTGGTGAGTTTGGTGAACAACGCCGTACCCCTATTAATTACTCTGAAATTCCTCAAGGCCTAGAACAAGCTATTTTAGCGGCAGAAGACACCAATTTTTATCATCATCCAGGTGTCGATATTCTCGGTTTAGGGCGAGCGGTGATGCAATTGATCACCACCGGACAAAAACAAGGTGGTGGTAGTACGATCACCATGCAGGTTGCCAGAAACTATTTTTTGTCATTCGAACAAACGTACATTCGGAAGTTTACTGAAATTTTTATTGCCCTAAAGATGGAGCGCGAACTCAGTAAACACGAAATTCTTGAGCTTTATGTCAACAAAATCTACCTGGGGAATCGCGCGTATGGATTCGAAGCCGCGGCACAAGTTTATTACGGCAAAAACCTAAACGAGCTAGACCTTGCTCAACTGGCCATGATCGCCGGCCTGCCAAAAGCACCATCTCGCTTTAATCCTGTAGTGAACCCTTCTCGTGCGCTGATCCGTCGGAACTGGATTCTGCAACGTATGCTGTCACTCGGTATGATCGATAAATACGCTTATCAAACAGCAGTTGAAGCCCCCATTACCGCGAAAAACCACGGTATCATGCCAGACATAGAAGCTGGCTACATCGCTGAAATGGTCCGCTCAGAACTTTATAGCACCTTTGGAGATGACCTTTATAGTACAGGCATGACCGTCTACACGACAATCAACGCAGGCAGACAAAAAGCCGCCAACGCCGCCGTGTTCGATGGTGTATTAAATTACGACATGCGTCACGGTTACCGGGGATCTATTGAAACGCGCATCGACCTGATTGACGCACCGCTAGAAGAACAAGAAAAAGCCTTACAAGACATTGATGGATTAAAAGATTGGCAAACGGCGCTTGTCATCTCAACTCAAGAGACCACGGCTGACGTGCGTTTGGCAAACGGCAAACGTGCCACCTTGTCCTGGGATGCAGTAAAATGGGCAAGGCCCTACCTCAGTGAAGATTCACAGGGACCATCACCCACGACTGTCTCAGATGTCCTTGTCCCTGGAGACATTGTTCGCTTACGTCCAGACAATAATCTTGAATGGTTGTTAGCACAAAAACCAGAAGTACAAACGGCGTTAATCTCCCTAAACAGCAAAGATGGTGCGATTCAGGCGCTAGTAGGTGGTTTTAATTTTTATGAAAATAAATTCAACCGAATCACTCAATCTAAACGTCAGCCGGGGTCGAATTTTAAACCCTTTATTTACGCTAGTGCATTGGATAGAGGCTATACCGCAGCAAGTATTATCAATGACGCACCTGTGGTTTTTAATGATACAAACCTCGCTTCGGCATGGCGTCCAACCAATGACGGCGGTAAGTTTTACGGGCCTACACGATTGCGCCAAGCGCTTTATCGCTCACAAAACATTGTGTCTGTTCGCTTACTGGACGAGCTAGGAGTTCGCCCAACACTCGATTTCTTACGCCGCTTTGGGTTTGATCCGAATGAACTTCCGCACAACTTATCTTTGTCTTTAGGCAGTGCGAACTTATCCCCTTTGCAAATAGCAACGGGCTTCGCCGTGTTCTCTAATGGCGGGTATCAAGTACAGCCGTACCTAATAAATACCGTTATAGACAGAAACAATCAGACCTTATTCCAGGCCAACCCTATCACGGTGTGCTTAACCTGCACCCTGCTTGAAAAAACCACTGATGGCGAACCTCAAATGGGCCTGTTTGATACACCAAAAGGCATCCGTAGTCTACCTGTGGCCCCGCAAGTACTGGATCCAGAAGTAAACTATATCGTCTATGACATGATGCGTGACGTTATTAAATACGGCACTGGGCGACGCGCTAGAGTACTTCAGCGCGATGACATTGCAGGAAAAACTGGGACGACCAATGATGGCCGTGACGCTTGGTTTTCTGGTTTTAATGGCAACCTAGTAACCTCAGTTTGGAGTGGCTTTGATAATTCATCCCCTCTGGGTCGTGGCGAATGGGGTGGTTCAGTCTCACTACCACCATGGATTGACTACATGCGCGATGCGCTGAAAGACACAACGCCTGATTTTGTGCCAAAACCGTCTTCTTTGGTAACCGTACGAATCGACCCCAAAACAGGAGAACGTGCGTTACCGGGGCAATCAAATGCTATTTTTGAGATATTCAGAAAGGATCACGTACCGCCACAACGTGACCTTAATTTGCCATCATTAAACAATAATAGCGGTAATGAGTCTCAAGAAGAAAAACAAGAAAACAACGCACTCGAAAACCTCTTTTGATCTTATAGCATACGACTTGTAAAAAGCGTCAGTCTACATCCTGACGTTTTTCAAGTCTCTAACACCATTTAGGCGACGGGGCTTTATACGTCTTAAATGCTGATACTAATGTCTCGGGGGCCTCCGCTTTAATGATCATATCTATATAAGACTGCTTCACAAACCCTGCTTGATGCATGCTATCTACCATAGCGAACAGTGGATCGTAAAAACCATTTATATTATAAAAAGCACAAGGTTTATCATGTAAACCTAACTGACCCCATGTCCATATTTCAAATATTTCTTCCAACGTTCCTACGCCGCCAGGCAGTGCCACAAAAGCATCCGCTAATTCCGCCATCTTAGCCTTGCGCTCATGCATATTAGCAACTTCATGAAGCTTGGTTAAACCTGGGTGGGCAATTTCTTTTGACTTAAGATGAGCAGGAATGACGCCAATCACTCTTCCACCAGCTTGTAATGTCGCATTAGCAATAACGCCCATTAAACCGACGTTACCACCTCCATAGACAACATCAATGCCTTGCTTAGCAAGGTATACGCCCAAGGCTTCCACGCCCTTCACGTAATCAGGTGAATTGCCCTCTGAGGAACCACAATATATTGCGACTTTCATGCTAATACGCCCTATTAACAAATGATAAAAACGCTCATAAAAAAAGGCGATACCTTATTCAGGAATCGCCTTTTTAAACAATACGCATGTTACTTAAGCACCGAAGTGATCAAGACTCTCAAGCGGGTAAAAATCTGGGTATGGAAGCATAGCAACGCCAGAATCAACCGCTGCTTTAGCAACCGCCGCCGAAACCACGTTTAGCAAACGCGCGTCCATTGGTTTTGGCAAGATGTACTCTTTGCCGAAACTCAATGCCAAACCGCCGTACGCTTCAACCACATCAGCTGGCGCTTCTTCTTTCGCAAGATCTTTCAATGCATGAACCGCTGCCACTTTCATCTCTTCGTTGATCTTAGTCGCGCGAACGTCTAAAGCACCACGGAAGATGAAAGGAAAGCCAAGTACGTTGTTTACTTGGTTAGGGTAATCAGAACGGCCTGTTGCCATGATCAAGTCATCACGTGTCGCACGAGCCAATTCAGGATTGATTTCTGGATCAGGGTTTGAACAAGCAAACACGATTGGATTTGGCGCCATTTTAGCCAACTGATCAGCAGAGAAAAGATCAGGACCTGATACACCGATAAAAACATCAGCACCATCAATCGCATCGTCCAAAGTACGTTTATCAGTATCAATCGCAAACATCGCTTTAAACTGATTCAAATCGTCACGACCAGAATGAATAACACCCTTACGGTCAAGAACGAAAATGTTGTCACGCTGTGCGCCACAAGCAATAATCAGCTTCATACAAGCCGTTGCCGCTGCACCTGCACCTAGGCAAACAATTTTCGCGTCGGCAATGTCTTTACCTTGAAGTTCCAGCGCATTCAATAGACCAGCCGCCGTTACGATAGCTGTACCGTGTTGGTCATCATGGAAAACAGGGATAGAACAACGCTCGATCAACTGACGTTCAATTTCAAAACACTCTGGCGCTTTAATGTCTTCTAAGTTGATACCGCCGTAGGTGTTTGCGATACGAGCAACGGTATCGATAAACGCTTGCGGGCTTTCAGATTCAACTTCCACATCAACAGAATTAATGCCAGCAAAGCGTTTAAACAACAACCCTTTACCTTCCATTACGGGTTTGCTAGCCAATGGACCTAGGTTACCCAGTCCAAGAATCGCCGAACCATCAGAAATAACAGCCACTAGATTGCCTTTACCTGTGTAACGGTAAGCGGCTTCTGGGTCTTTTGCAATTTCACGACAAGGTTCTGCCACACCTGGGCTGTAAGCTAAAGCAAGGTCACGTGCCGTTGCCGTTGGCTTAGTAATAGTAGAGCTCATTTTTCCAGGTACTGGATACTCATGGTAGTCCAGTGCAGCTTGCTTAATATCTTCTGCCATTATGATGTTTCCGTCTGTTTGGTGTAATTAATTAGTTTTATCGTAGCCAAATAGCGCCTTGTTCCAAAGCCTAGAGAGCTTCAAAAGTGGCACCTTATATTTTTTGATATATCAGAATAGACGATCTACTCATTACTTAAAAGTGCAAAACCATAGGAATATTCTATCAATCAACGATTGGTAGACGCTTTAATTTCAAGCAAATCATTGGGATGTCTTACCGACAGAACCCAAGACTTAAACTCTGAATGTCGACTTTTTCTTTGATGCTGCCAACCTCGCACTTCTATTTCCTTACCTTCAAGATAAAACACTTTTTGGGCAGGCCAATAATCGGTTACGTTGGGTGGCAAATTGATCACTAGATCACGATTGGTTTCTAGCCACCAACCGCCTCGGTTCTGAGTAATTGAAGTGATGGTGACACGAGAAAATGCAAATCCAGCTTTTGGCTGCCATTGCAAAGTTTGCTGCCATAATCCCTTGTGCGCATTGCGAGCTGAGTTCTCAGCTGCCTCAAAACATGCTTGATATGCCAGATTTGGAGGGACAGCAATACGATAACCAAGTCCTTCGGATAGTAACTGACTCGTTAATGAAATACGATCTTTATCGAAAAGGTAGTACAAATAGCGACCGTATCTATCACGCTCATCTTTTGCTTTTTGAATGTACACAAAGCGATCAAGACGGGAGCGTAAAAAGTCTGTCGCGTCCACGGCATAAGCCTCATGCTGACCCTTTTTATGGTCGAGCTCTGGCGTGTCAATGCCAACTAACCGAACTTTTCGACCATCGCTAAGGTGTATGGTGTCGCCATCCACTACTCTCTTGATTCGCGCTTTTTCGAGTTCGCCTGTTGCTTCACACGGTTCACTTGCCTGAACAGCAAGGGACAAAAACAAAAAAAGCGCCAAGAAAACTTGGCGCTTTTTTAATGCAATCACTGTCATTCCACCAATTACTTGGCGGTACGACGTGCTCCGAAACGCTTGTTAAAGCGATCAACACGACCACCAGAATCCAACATTTTTTGTTGGCCTGTGTAGAATGGGTGGCAGTTGCTGCATACATCAAGGTGCATGTCTTTACCAGCAGTTGAATTAAGATTCAGAGTGTTACCACAAGTACAAGTAGCAACAAGCGCAGAGTAAGTTGGGTGGATATCATTTTTCATCGTATTTACCTTAAAGTTTGGTGTGCCGCCACTTGGTCGATATAGATGGGCTATTGCCGCGCCAAGCACCGCACGTTTCGTTGTACAGACATTGTACAGTGGTGCCAAGAATCGCGTATTTTAGGTGTCTATTGCCTAATCAGCAACCCTTTTATCATGCTTTTCTTATAAAATTGCCTCTCGCACCGAACCACTACTCTGACGTACACTTAATTCTTCGTCGATATACTCTATTTTTGCTTTACTAAACAAGGTCTAACCTAACGCATGTCCGAGGCGCTTCTTACTCCTTACCCTTTTATCAAAGTCGCTTTACCAGTGCCGATGCGTACTTTGTTTGACTACAAAGTACCGAAAGCCATCGCATTAAGACACGAGCTAAAACCAGGCATGCGGATCAAAGTGCCTTTCGGAAAGAGCACCCGCCTTGGTGTTATTGTCGCCTTGAGCGAGACCAGCGACTGGGATCCAGCGCAAGTCAAACCTCTCACGTCATTGCATGATGAAAGCCCCGTCATCACAAAAGAACTCATGGCATTGTGCGAATGGGCCGCGCGTTATTATCATCACCCTATTGGGGATGTGATTTTTCATGCCTTACCAGTACTGTTACGAAAAGGCGAGAACGCTGAGTTCCGCACAGAAAATTGGTGGCTGACGACACCAGAAGGGCAAAAGCTCCCTCTTGACCAACTCAGCCGAGCGCCTCGACAGCAAGACTTTCTTAAAGCCGTTCAACAACACCCGCATGGCTTGAGCCAACATGCTGCATCGGTTCTAGATCTTGCACCTGCTGCCGGGAAAAGCTTAGAAGAAAAAGGCTTACTCCGAAGAGAGCCTCGCTCCTTTAATAAAGGTGGTGAAAAACACGCCCACCAAACTCAAGTACCTCCTACGCTAAACCCAGAACAAGCGATTGCCACAGAAGAGTTATTAGACTCGCGTCATCATTTTAATGTTGCATTATTAGATGGTGTAACGGGCAGCGGCAAAACCGAAGTGTTTTTACGGGTCATGGAACGCCTCATAGAAGAGGGAAAGCAAATTCTCGTGATGGTGCCAGAAATTGGTCTGACGCCTCAAACATTGAAGCGCTTTGAAATACGCTTCAATACCGACATTGTACTGATGCACTCCAACATGAGTGATCGAGAGCGCCTAGATGCTTGGTTATTGGCCGCCAGCGGTCATGCAAAAATCATCATCGGCACGCGTTCTGCGGCGTTTATTCCTGCACCAAATCTTGGGCTCATCGTGATAGACGAGGAACACGACACCTCTTACAAACAACACGAAGGCTTTCGCTATCACGCTCGGGATCTCGCGATTAAACGCGCGCAAAGCTTAGACATTCCTGTCTTATTAGCATCGGCCACACCGTCCTACGAAAGCCTAACCAATGCGCTTCAAAAGAAATTCACTTGGCTTAAACTTCGTAAGCGAGCGGGCAATGCGCACATTCCAGAAATGGAACGAGTGGATCTTCGAGGAAAAACCTTGATTCACGGCTTTAGCGAACACGCCCTTGCTAGTATCAAACTGTGCTTAGATCGCAAAGAACAAGTATTGATATTCTTAAACCGGCGCGGTTACGCGCCGACGTTAATGTGTCATCAATGCGGCTGGATTGCGGCCTGCGATCACTGTGATGTCAATCTCACTGTCCACAAACGCGCCAACAAACTGCATTGCCATCATTGCGATACACAAAAAGCCTTGCTACACACGTGTCCAGAATGTCAGTCAGAAGAACTGTTTACCGTGGGCGAAGGCACCGAGCAGGTTGAAACTCAACTCAGCACCCTTTTTAAAGACGTGCCCATTTTACGAATTGACCGAGACAGCACTCAGCGCAAGTCCGCGATGGCAAAGCTGACCCAAAAAATCCACGAGCATGACCAAGCCATTCTGATTGGCACACAAATGCTGGCGAAAGGTCACCATTTTCCGAACGTTACTTTAGTCGTGATTATGGACGCTGACGCAGGGCTGTTTTCCTCAGACTTTAGAGGTATGGAACGCACTGCTCAACTTGTAACACAAGTCGCTGGTCGTGCAGGTCGCGCAAAAAACCGGGGCATGTTTTGCTGCAAACCTATCATCCAGATCATGCCGCGATCGAATGTTTGTGCAACTTGGGTTACGAACACTTTGCCATTGATGGATTAGCAGAGCGAAAATCGCTCTCGTTACCGCCCTTTTACCATCAAGTCATCGTACGAGCTGAATCCGGTAATGAACAAGAAGCTATGCAGCTTTTGTCTGCGATGCGCAATGAACTTGAACCCCTCTTTGCAAAAGACGTTTATCTGGTTGGCCCTTACGCGGCAATCATTGTTCGTAAAGCAGGCCAGCACCGAGCACTTATTTCCATCAAATCTGCTCATCGTGCGCCTTTACATCAAGCGACCCAAATGATGACAGATTGGTTAGAACAATCCACAAGGCAGCATAAAATTCGTTTCGCAATCGACGTCGATCCACTGGAAACTTACTGATCTAGCAAGCATAATGAGCGCGTCGTAATTGACGTCTAATATTTAAAAAAGCCAAAAGCCCTAATTATGTTTAATCCCATGCAAATAGCAGCAAAAGGAAGTCGTCCCAGAAAAGGCGCGACTCGACGTTCACCTCCTCCGCCAAAACGCAAAACTGCTTGGTGGTTATGGCTTTTAGTCCCCGCTATTCTTGTGGCCTTTATTTACGGATTAATGCAACTCAATCAAGTTGCGCCAACACCCAAATCTAAGCCAGTCGAAAAAATCAAAGCCATAGTAAAACCGCTGCCTAAAGAAATTAAAATCACACCCAAAGAAGTGAAAATAAAACCAGTACCTAAAAAAGACACGTTTGAATTTTATCAAATACTGCAGGACAGCGAAGTCGATACGAGTCATGTTGACGCTTACCAGTCAACACCTCGCGGCGAACAAGATTTTTATTACATGCTACAAGCCGCTTCTTTTCGCAGTCCAGAAGACGCCGACCGCATGAGAGCGAGGCTAATCATATCGGGCTTAGTCGAAGCCAATGTTCGCAAGACCATCGGCAAAGGCGAGCAACCTTGGTACCGTGTTACTCTTGGCCCTTATGAATCGCGTTCCAAAATGAATCGGGCTGAAGACAAACTCGTTTCGATGGAAATATCGCCCTACTCTTATAAAGTCAAAAAAGAGCAATAGTCCCCTTCAGATATCCGTCCATATTGCATACATAAAGTGAAAGCGTCTCTATGTGTGCAATCATTGCTTGAAATCCTCTCGCTCGCCCCCATTTTATTAGAATCGAAACTGGAGTAGACCATGACAACGATTCTTACTGTACGTAAAGGCAACCAAGTCGTCGTAGGCGGCGATGGACAAGTTTCTTTAGGCAACACCGTGATGAAAGGCAATGCTCGAAAAGTGCGTCGCTTATATCGTGGAGAAGTGATTGCAGGCTTCGCCGGCGGCACAGCCGATGCCTTCACCCTATTCGAACGATTCGAAGGCCAACTCGAAAAACACCAAGGGCATCTTGTTCGTGCCGCGGTTGACCTTGCTAAAGACTGGCGTTCAGACAGAGCTCTGCGCAAATTAGAAGCCATGCTTATTGTCGCTAACAAAGACAGCACCTTAATCATCACTGGTACAGGTGATGTCGTTGAACCTCAACACGGCGCACTTGCCATCGGCTCTGGCGGTAACTTCGCAGAAGCGGCCGCTCGCGCTCTGATCGACAACACAGATCTATCGGCCAAAGAAATCGTTGAGAAAAGTCTCAACATTGCCGCGGATATTTGTGTCTTCACCAATCACAGTTTAACCATTGAAGAAATCGCGATTGAGCCACAACTTGAAGACCAATCCGCCTAACCCAAGGCCGATACGCGATCCACTACATCATTCAAGAATAGAAGAGAATTGATAATGAGCAGCATGACCCCAAGAGAGACGGTTAACGCCTTAGACAAACACATTATTGGCCAACAAAAAGCAAAACGAGCCGTGGCCATTGCGCTGCGTAACCGCTGGCGTCGCATGCAACTTCCTGAAGAGATGCGCGCCGAAATTACGCCAAAAAACATTCTAATGATAGGGCCGACGGGCGTGGGTAAAACCGAAATCGCTCGCCGTTTAGCCAAGCTATCCAACGCGCCGTTCATCAAAATTGAAGCCACAAAATTCACCGAAGTGGGCTATGTTGGTCGCGACGTAGAATCCATTATTCGTGATTTGGTCGAAATGGCCATCAAAATGCTTCGCGAACAAGAAACGGATAAGCTGCGCCATAAAGCCGAAGACGCAGCCGAAGATCGCATCCTTGACGTTTTATTACCGCCAGCTCGTGGCGGAGATCCAGAGTTAGAAGACAGCAGCACACGTCAAACTTTCCGTAAAAAATTACGCGAAGGTCAATTGGACGACAAAGAAATCGACATCGACGTTGCTGACTCACCAATGGGTGTCGAAATTATGACGCCGCCAGGCATGGAAGAAATGACCAGCCAGTTGCAAAACATGTTTTCAAGCTTTGGATCGCAAAAAACCAAAAAACGTAAATTGAAGGTAAAAGAAGCTTTACGCCAAGTCCGAGATGAAGAAGCGGCTAAACTGGTCAATGAAGAAGAACTGAAAGCTCGTGCGGTGTACGCGGTAGAACAAAACGGCATCGTTTTCTTAGACGAAATAGACAAAGTCGCAAAAAGCTCTGAACGCTCAGGCGGTGAAGTATCGCGCGAAGGCGTTCAGCGTGATCTATTGCCTTTGATTGAAGGTTGTACCGTCAGCACAAAATACGGCATGATCAAAACGGATCACATTTTATTCATTGCTTCCGGTGCTTTTCATCTGTCTAAACCATCAGATTTGATTCCTGAGCTGCAAGGTCGTTTGCCCATTCGCGTGGAACTGGATGCCTTGACGGTAGACGATTTTAAACGCATTTTGGTTGAACCAAGCGCGTCTCTCACTAAACAGTATGTTGCTCTGGCGAAGACAGAAAATATCAACCTCAACTTTACCGAAGAAGGCATTCAGCGGATTGCTGAGATTGCTTTTCAGGTGAACGAACGTACAGAGAACATCGGTGCGCGTCGCTTACACACTGTGCTGGAACGTTTACTAGAAGAAGTGTCTTATTCCGCCAGCGACATGCCTGACGATCAAACCATCGAAATAACAGCCGCGTATGTTGATGAGCAGCTGGGCGAAATCGTTAAGAATGAAGACTTGAGCAAATACATTTTGTAATGAGTAACACGACTCCTTCACTGAAGGTGTCTACACTTTAAAAAAGGAAATCTGCACCATGGCAACGCCTGCGCCGACAAAAATTCACTACCATAAGCAATCTCGTGAGTTGGCGCTAACGTTCGCCGATGGTCAAGCGTTTCGTCTAAGCGCCGAGTATTTACGAATTCACTCTCCGTCTGCAGAAGTTCGCGGACACGGTATGCAAATGCCGATTCTGCAGTTTGGTAAAAAAGACGTCGCCATTAGTAACGTCGAAGGCGCTGGTAACTACGCGCTAAAAATATCCTTCGACGACGGCCACGACACCGGTCTTTACTCTTGGGACTATCTTTATAATATCGGCCAGAATCATGACGAACTCTGGCAAATGTACCTAGACCGCCTTGAAAAAGAAGGCCAGACGCGTGACACTTCGGTGATACAAATCCATCAGCTTTAGCTTTTATCATTAATCACCGGGAAGATCTCTATGGGTTCACTCAGCTTGTCCGCCATCAGCGCCATTGAAAATGCTATCAACCTAGCGCTTAAGCAGGATCTGCCTTCTCAACATCGCCTGAATAAATTAGCAGGACAACAAGTCTTTCTCTTTGTAGAAGATTTTTCGTTCATATTACAAATTCATATTCTCGAACAAGGCGTCATGCTGCATCGTCCAGAAAGTCTAGACGAAATAGAGCTGGACCCACGCCTTGATACGCTTGTTCAAGGCCCAAGTAACGCGTATCGAAAATTGCTTGAAGGCGATGGCTTTTTTGATGGAGACCTACGCATCCAAGGCAACGCTCAAGCTTTGATGACCTTGCATAAAGTCATGGAGAATTTTGAACTCGATTGGGAAGGATTACTGGCGGATTACATCGGAGATTTACCGGCTTCTGCTTTAGCTCGCCTGCTGCGCATGCAATGGTCTTGGAGCAAAGAATTCACCACCAATACCAGAATACAACTGGTCCACCACCTACAAACCAACAGTCAACTTCTGCCCAGCAAAATTGAATTCGATCATCACGTCGATGAACTCGAACGTTTCGGCACCTTGATTGATAGAGCCGAAGCGAGATTGAATTTACTCGCTAAAAAGTAATCTACATTTTACATCATGGTTATTTTCTGCCAGTGTGATGTGATTATTCCTTATTGGCTTTAGTTCGACTCAAATACACCCCAGTGATAGTCACCACAAAGCCGACGATCTGAATCGTTGTCATGGACTCTGTGAATAAGAAATAACTTTCTATCGCCGCCAAAGGTGGCGCTAGTAATAAGACGGTTGAGACTTGCGAGGCTTTGACTTTTCTCAGTAACCACACCATTAAAAATACGCCGCCGCCGGACAATACAATCACGCCCCAAAACATCAGTAAGACCGATTCCAGCTGCACGCGAAAAAGGCTTTCACCTAAAATAAGCACAAAACCAAAAGACACCACACTGGCGGCGAGATTTTGTATCGCCATTGAGCTGAAAATATCCGAGGATGATATCGACATTTTTTGATAGGTCACCCCAAGAGACAGAGCAAATATGGCCGAGCAAGCCAAAGCAAAGGTAAATAAGGACACACCGCCGTGATTCATATCCAGCTCTAAGGCGGGGCTCACCACCAACATTAAACCGACCATGCCAATCAGCATACCGACAATGCCTTTTAACGACGTTTTCTCTTTTATTATTAAGAAAGCAAGCAAGGTAACTAAAGCCGGTTGTAAAGCACCTATCAGCGCCATGATACCTGCAGGCAAGCCTTTGGCGATGGCGACATAAGCGAAGCCAAGATAGAAGCCATTCATCAGCATGCCAGCGATAATGTGTTTAGGCAGCTCTTTCCACTTAGGAAAATGTCGACGCTGCACCAAGGCAATGGCGAGGAAAAGCAAACCAGCGCAAAAGAAGCGAATACCCAAGTACACGTTAGGATCGATAAGACCGACGATGAGTTTTCCGGTAATAAACCCCGTCGACCAAATAACGACTAAAAGCACATACAAAAACGCCATTTAAATTCCCTTTTAAGTAAGAACAGAAAACGTCACACCAAACTAAAATAACTCAAAAAATAGCTTTTATTTCCTCAGCACTTAACCCTAACCCAATTAGAAAATGCAATTTCACAAACGCTGCCTCATAGGTCATGTCTTCACCAGAAATAACGCCTGCTTGAACCAATGCCGAACCCGCCGCATAAGCACCTGCAGCTACTCTTCCTGCGCCACACTGGCTAACATTCACAATCACTACGTCTCGGCTTGTGGCAGCGTTTAAAAGCGCCAGAAGCGCCGTGTTTTTGTCTGGTGCGTTGCCCGCACCATAACTCAATAACACCGCGCCTTTGACGTTTTCATTTAATAAGCCTTGCCAATGTTCCGCTTGCACACCAGGAAATACAGGCAATATGGTGACCGCACTTTCTTTCATCTCTGGAATTTGAATCGTCATCCGTTGATGCGTCAGATCAACATCACGCCAGCGCCAGTCAATGCCTAACACGCCACGCTCTGGTTGGTGTGGCGAATTAAAGGCTTGCCAGTCACTGGTGTGCGCTTTGTGAGCTCGATCGCCTTCTATCAATCGACCGGCAAAGAATAGGAACACGCCGTTCACGGCTTTTTCATAGACTGACGCTTCACAGGCAGAAATAGCGCCCATGACATTGATCATGGCGTCACTTCGAACTTTGTACATAGGCACTTGCGAACCAGTGACAATAATCGGCTTATCACTATGAGCAAACATAAAAGACAAGGCCGCCGCGGTATAAGCCATGGTGTCCGTTCCATGTAATACAATGAACGCATCAAACGCCTGCCATTTGCTTTGTATGTCGCTAGCAATCGTCTGCCAATCTTTCGGTGTCGCATTCGATGAATCAATTAAATGCTCATAACGTTGGATGACAAAGTCATGAGTAATCTCGTTGGAAGCACCCAACTGTTGAGCCAGCTGCTCAGCAAAGGCCTCATCAGGCACAAGCCCATTGTCAGACGGTACCATACCAATCGTGCCACCGGTGTACGCGATATAAATTTTCATGCCATTCTTTCGCCTCTTTTAACGCGTTTTTCTATCTATTAAAAAGGCGCTGTTCCGAGAAGAAAGCGCCTTTCGTTTATTAATTAAACATCATTCAAGCAAACATTACATGCGCTCTAAGGTTTCAATCCCTAACAAAGACAAACCTTGTTTCAAGGTTGACGCCGTATTCAATGCCAATTGTAGACGACTGTTTTTCACATCATCTTCGGCATTCAAAATAGGACAAGCTTCGTAGAAACTCATGAAGGTGCCCGCTAAATCGTACAAGTAGGCGCATAAAAAATGCGGCATACCGTCGTTAGCAACTTGTTGAATGGCTTCTTCAAACTGGCATAGCTTCATCGCTAAAGCACGCTCTTGTGGTGCTTCAATCGCGATGTCGCCCGTTAAACTTGC
>LNFX01000040.1_pt1 | contig 25777 bp, 27 predicted proteins | sample 1500681 | NCBI WGS metagenome assembly LNFX01 (sample SAMN04254626, study PRJNA301722) | marine sediment metagenome | isolation source: antarctic beach sand mud | place: Antarctica | collected 2015 | reverse complement strand
TGTTCACGCAGCGTTGTGTTACACAATTGCAGAAGGTATTGAAACCAAAGGCGACAGCGAGAAAATCAACCACATTCAACCACATCTTCATCAAGGCTGGTATTATGGTCGCCCCATGAGTGCCGAAAAATCACGACTTATACCGTGTAGTGTTAACGTATTCATTCCGCTAAGAAAAAGCCGTTGGCTGGTTAAGTGATCTATTTACTAAGATTAGGCTTTTGTCTTAAAGCGTGTCACGAATCTCCGCAACAAAGTCGTAGGAATCGCCAGGGAACCATGAGCGAGTAAATTCGACGTGGGTGCCTTCGTGATTGATGCCGGTTCGTTCAATGTATAAAGCCGCACTGAGCTGAGGAATATCCAGCAAACTCGCCCGTTGTTCATCAATACTCACGGCGCGCAGTCTTTGCAGCGCTCGGACCGGTCGACAACCTTGTTGTTCCAATAAGTCGTAAAGCGATCCTTCCATAGCAAATGGGTTAAGAATATAGCGACTAGGAATGGTGGCTAACTCTAGTGCCATGGGTTTGCCGTCCGCGTAACGTAAGCGATAAAAACGCACCACTTCTTGGTCTGGCGCCAGTTTAAGCGCTTTGCACTCGTCTTCGTGAGGCATGCCTAAAGAGCGGTCCAGCCACTTTGAAGTGATGGTTTTACCACGCGCTTCCATGACTTCGGTAAAGCTGCGTAAATGGTTTAAAGGCTGCTCAACCCGTTCACTCACAAAGGTACCCGCGCCTTGGCGCTGAGTTAAGACTTCGTCTTTGATAAGCTCATCAATGGCCCGTCGAATGGTCACGCGAGAAACGTCCAGATACTTAGCAAGATCGCGCTCAGGCGGTAAGGTATCCCCGCCGGAAACTCGCTCTTCAGTTATGGCTGCTTGAATGGCTTTCTTAACTTGAATGTAGAGCGGGATGCCTTTTTCTCGCAAGGTCTCAGGCGCACCAAATAATGAATTAACCCGATTTTGACTCATTCTATTTTCCAAAGGGGAGTGCCCCCATATTGTCAACTTACGCTTCCCTAATTAGGGAAGCGGCTTTGTTTCTAAGTTGGAATTTACTCGAGGTAAAGCATGACCTTGATGATTAAACAGATACAAGCTGTTTGGTTTATACCAAACGTAACGTTATCGCCCGCTTGGTATTGGTTATCGCCATCTACCTTTAGCACAAACTCGCCTTCTTGTTGTATATCTACATATAAGTAAGATTGCTCTCCAAGGTGTTCTACCAACGTAATTTTTCCTTCTAGCGTATTCTCGTCGCAAGTTACAGACATGTGCTCAGGACGAAGGCCTAATTGCACGTGAACGCCTTTTTCTAAACTTGAGCTATCGATGGCGGCAGAAATAACGCGGCCGGATTCTAACATGATTTGCGTGTTCTCGGAGCCTACTTCCGTAATTCTGGCGGAGAGGAAATTCATCTTTGGTGAGCCAATAAACCCCGCGACAAACTGTGTCTGTGGATGATGATACAAATGCAAAGGTGAGCCAACTTGCTCTACTCGACCTTTGTTCATGACGACGATTTTGTCGCCTAATGTCATGGCTTCAACTTGATCATGGGTAACATAAACCACGGTGGCTTTTAGTTCTTGATGCAACTTGCCAAGTTCAACGCGAGTTTGCACACGAAGCGACGCATCAAGATTAGACAATGGTTCGTCAAACAAGAAGACTTTAGGGTCACGAACAATAGCGCGACCAATCGCTACACGCTGGCGTTGGCCGCCGGAAAGCTCACGAGGCAAACGATTCAGCAGGTGATCTATTTTCAATTTTTTTGCTGCTTCGAGCACTTTGTTGTCCACAAATGCCTTGTCTTTGCCGGCAATTTTTAGTCCGAATGCCATGTTTTTAAACACATTCATATGTGGGTACAAAGCGTAAGATTGAAACACCATGGCGATGCCACGCTTCGCTGGCGAACGACCATTGACGCGCTCGCCATCGATATACAGGTCGCCTTCCGTAATGTCTTCAAGTCCTGACAATAAACGAAGTAAGGTGGATTTCCCGCACCCTGATTCGCCGATCAACACGACAAATTCGCCGTCTTTAATGTCTAGGTCGATGCCATGCAATACGTCCACATCGCCAAAACGTTTTTTAATGTTATTGAGTTTTACACTTGCCATAAAATGAGTCTCCAACGGTCAAGATAGTGTGTTTATTTGACCGCTCCGCTGGTTAAGCCGCGGATCAGTTGTCTTGAAAAAAATAGTGTATAGGATCAGCACGGGAACAATCGCCAAAGTGAGGGCAGACAGTACCGAGTTCCAGTTCGTTACGTATTGGCCAACAAATTGCTGTACGCCTAGGGTAATGGTGCGCGTTTCTTCCCCAGGCGCCAGAATGAGTGGGAACCATAAATCGTTCCAAATTGGGATCATGGTAAAGACCGCTACGGTCGCCATCGCAGGCTTAAGCAGTGGCAAAATAATGCAGAAGAAAATCTTATATTCACTGACCGCATCACATCGCGCCGCTTCCGTAAGTTCCTTCGGAATGGTGCGTACAAACTCAGACAATATATACACCGCGAGAGGCAAGCCTTGTGCGATGTACACCAGCACCAGAGCGGTGAGGGTATTGGCAAGGTTCAGTTCGACCATCAAACTCAGAATACTCACTGTGCCGAGTCGAATTGGAATCATGATGCCCATGGCGAATAAGAAGGTGACAACAAAATTGCCGCGAAACTTATATTCAGTTAATGCCCAAGCTGCCATGGCACCCAGCAACAAAACCAAGCCAACGGCAATCAATGTGACCACCAAACTGTTCCATGAATACAAACCGAAATTTGACCGCAATAGTACTTCTTCAAAACCCGCTAAGGTAAAAGAGCTGCTGTCAGGCAATCCCAATGGGTCCTTAAAAATCGCTTTACGGGTTTTAAACGCATTGATGATAACGACGACAATCGGGAACAGAGCGATAACGGTATAAGCCAACAAAATGGCGTGAACCGTGACACTTTTTGATACGTTGCGTGGTGAGGAAGACAAAAGCCCATTTAATAGTTTCATCATAGCCTCCTAAAATTGGAATCGCTGAATGCGACGTTGAACAAAGAAAAGGAACAGCATGACACCCACTAAAATGATTAAGAACATTAGAGTGGCAACCGCGGCGCCCATGCTGGCACTGCCTTGTTGAAGCTGGAAGCCAAAGAAGGTTCGGTAAAAGAAAGTCCCCATCAAATCGGTGGAGAAATTAGGCCCTGCTAAGGCGCCCTTCACGGCGTATATCAATTCAAAGGCATTGAAATTCGCGACAAAGGTCAAAATCGAAACCATGGCAATGGTCGGTAAGATCAAGGGTAATTTGATGTACCAAAAGGTCTGCAATGGGTTTGCGCCATCGACCACACTCGCATCAACGATGTCATCAGGAATGTTCAGCAAGGTGGCGTAAATCAGCATCATAGGAATACCAACAAACTGCCAAACAGAAATAAAACTGAGGGTAATTAAGGCGCTGCCTTCTTTGCCTAGCCAAGCATCAAAATAGTGACCAAGGCCAATGCTATACAGGAAGTTTTCAGAAATCCCCCAGATAGGGCTGAGAAGCAGTTGCCAAACAAAGCCAATGATTACCACGGACAGCATGGTTGGCATAAAATAAGCGTGCGATACGTGCCAGACAAACGTAATTTTGGCGAGCTTAAGAGCACGGCAAGTAACAACCCTATCGGGTTTTGCAGCAGCATATGAATGGCAAAAAACTTAAAGTTGTTAAGCAGTGCGTTCCAAAAAGCATCGGACCAATTATCGTCTGTCACTAAGGTAATAAAATTCTGCAGACCGACAAAAGTACTCTCACCTTGTTGGGTGTCGAACAAACTTAAAAAAAGTGTGTCGAGTAATGGGTAAACGCTGAACGTAACGTAAACCAGCAACGCGGGTGTCAGGAAAACGACGAGGTGCCATGGAAAGGGCTTTTTTTCGTCTTGGTGGTTTGGTTGAGTCATAGCTCTGTCTCGAATAATAGTACTGTCTCAAATAATAGTAACGTCTCGAATCATCAAAATAGGGAGGGCATTTGCCCTCCCATGGTTTTCTTATCTTACTGTTGAGGAGCGTACCATTGCTCTAACCCTTCTTGCGTTTCTTGCGCGGCTGCTTCTGGTGTCATTGTGCCGTTGATAACTTGCGCACTGACGTTCCAAAGTTGGTTTTCTAAGTTTGGTGTACCACGAGAAAGGATCTGGTAAGAGTTACGAATCGTAGACTCGCAATCGTCACGCCAGCTGATAAATTCCTGAGCTACTGGGTCTTTGATTGCAATTTTATGGTTCGACAATGGAAAGAAGCCTGGCACCGCATTGGCAAACAATTCCGCAAATTCTTGGCTTGTCATCCAATTTAGTAATTCACGTGCGGCGGCTTTGTTTTTCGAATTAGCGTTGATACCAATACCAATGTCTGTGTGATCGCTGATGTAGCAAGTATCGCCTGCTTTTGCAACTGGTGGTGGGAAAGCGCCAAATTCAAAATCGGCTTGATTGTTAAATGTTTGAATGTCCCAAGATCCTGCTGGATAAATCGCGCTGCGACTCAGTGTGAATAGGTTTTGAGAATCAGAGTATTTCTGTGCTTCAAAGCCATTGCCAAGATACGGTTTCCATTTCGCTAACTCTTTCCACGTATCCACGTACGGTTTGTCCGTCAGTTTGGCTTTGCCATCTAGAAGTGCTTTACGACCTGCTTCGCCTTTCCAATAGTTTGGACCTATATTTTGAAAGCCCATCGTAGCGGTTTCCCACTGGTCCGCTGTGCCCATGGCAAGAGGTGTGTAGCGACTTTCAGATTTGATGGTGTCGAGTACTTTAAAGAATTCATCACGTGTTTTTGGTTCAGATAGACTCAATTCTTTAAAAATTTCTTTGTTATAAATGAAGCCATGAATAACAGACGCCATAGGTAAACAGAATTGATCTTGTCCATCATCGGTGACCCAAGCACTTTTCGCCACGTCAGAGAATTCATTAAGTCCTTTTAGGTCGTTTAGCTTGTCCAAATAACCCTCTTTATAAAGGGTTAATGAGGTATCAAAGGGGCGGCATGTAATAAGATCGCCAGCCGTACCTGCTTGAAGTTTTGCTTGTAGAGCAGAGTTGTATTGTGTTGGTGGCGTCGGCGAGAAATAGACTTTTGTGCCAGGGTGGCTTTTATTGAAGGCGGGAATGATAACGTCTGACCAAATGTTGGCGTCGTCACTACGCCAGCTTTCAATGTTTAAGGTTCCTGCCGCATTTGCCATGCCTGCACTGCTTAAAACAACAGCAGTAGCGAGAGCATACTTTGATACGGACAGGATTGAATGAGCATTCAGCATGGTTGTTCTCCGATTGTGTTGGTGATTTTCTTGGTTTTTTATTATTAAATACCTTCAATTGGTATTTTTTAGGTATTGTTTGTTTTTAGAAATTAGCACCAATATTGCACGCAAGCAAATAAATATACCAAAAAATAGAAAATATTTTGACCTTTATAGATCAAAGGTTCTATATTGGTATTGTTGTTTTGATGGCAAATGCTTTAAAGGTAAATGTTTATGCAGGTTATTATTCTTCCTACGCCTAATGATGTGGCTCAGTACGCTGCCAACAGTGTAGTGGATGTGGTTACAGAAAATACCAACTCGATACTTGGGCTAGCGACGGGGTCTACACCGATTGCGCTTTATGATGAATTAGTCAGCCGCTGCCGAGCGGGTTTGCTTTCTTTTAAAAATACGAAAACCTTCAATCTAGATGAATACATTGGTATTTCTGAGTGTCATGAGCAAAGCTACCGCGCCTTTATGAATCGGCACTTATTTAATCTTGTCGATATTAATCTTGCCAATACGTATGTTCCTTTGGCGGACAGTTTGGATCCAGAGGTTCTTGCTCGTAATGCGAAGGCTTACGAGTCAGAAATCGAGAGGTCAGGCGGCATAGATCTACAAATACTGGGTATTGGTGTGAATGGACATATTGGCTTTAACGAGCCCACGTCCAGCTTTGCGTCAAGAACGCGGATTAAAACCTTGTCTAAATCGACGGTAGAAGCCAATAAGCGTTTTTTACCAAAGGAGAGTTTCAGCCCCACTTAGCCATTACCATGGGGATTGGTACTATTCTGGAGAGCCGCGCTATTTTGCTGATGGCGACAGGAAAAGGCAAAGCGCAAGCGGTGAAAGATATGATAGAAGGGCCACTGACGTCCATGTGCCCAGCGTCCGTTTTGCAACAGCATAAAAAATCGATCGTGATATTAGACGAAGAGGCGGCCAGTTTGCTGTCGTTAAAAGAATATTATTTATGGTGTGAAGAAAAGCGCCAGCAGTTGCATGAAGGAAATTTGTTATGACAGGCCTGTATATTGGCGTCGATGGCGGTGGAACCTTTTGCCGTGCACGTCTCGTTAACGGTGAGGGGACGGTGTTAGGCGAAGCGTCGCGGGCTCCGGTAATCCACGTATTGGTATTGAAGCCGCGTGGCAAAATATAACCAATGCCTGTTTAGAAGCGTGTCATCAAGGGAATATCGACCCTAATGATTATTCCAAAATCACGCTTGGATTGGGGCTTGCTGGGGCAAATCAGCCACTTGAGCAAGAACTGGTGATTGCTCAGTCATCCCCATTTGGGCGTCGTTATTTATTGACCGATGCGCATTCTGCTTGTCTTGGTGCATTTGATGGACAAGATGGCGCTTTACTTATTTTAGGTACGGGCAGCTGTGGCGTTTTTTATCAGAATGAACGGTTTCATATTGTCGGTGGCTGGGGATTTCCGTTATCGGATCAAGGCAGTGGTGCTCGTATTGGGTTGTCTGCTTTAGAGCATTCATTGGCAGCGCTTGATGGAATCACGCCCACATCGCCAATGACAGACAGTATTAATGCCGAGTTTTCTTTATCGCCAGAAGAATATGTATTGTTCCAAAATCGTCAGCCGTTACCAAAAGAATACGGAGCCTTTGCCATTCAAGTTTTCGAATTTGCTCTGCAAAAAGACCCTGTCGCGTTGAAGATCGTCCATGAACAAGTGGTTTGGATCAGTCAATATTTAGATTGTTTGATTGCAAAAGGCGCAAAGCAAATCGTGCTCGCTGGTGGCGTATCAGACGTCATTCAGCCTTACTTGCCGAAACACTACCTTGCTTATTTATGCGAATCCAAAGGTGACGCAATGGCAGGGGCGATATTGATGGCCAAAGAACAGATTGGAAGGATGGCAATATGACAACAATATTTGCAAGACGGCTGTTTGATGGCGAGCAGTGGCTGAGTAATCAAGAAGTGACGTTTAGCGGCAGCCAAATTGCGTCTATCGTTGCCACGCAAGCGCCAAGTAATACCGCCACCGATGTCGTGGAAATTCTCGCTCCAGGCTTTATCGATGTGCATGTCAATGGCGGCGGTGGCACCTTGTTTAACCATACGCCAACGTTACCGGCCTTGGAGAAAATCGTTCAGAGTCATGCGCAGTTCGGCACGGTTGCTATGATGCCGACACTGATTTCTGATGACTATACGATTATGTCTGAGGCGCATGACGCGGTGAATGAGGCTCTCTCACAAAAGATGGGCGGCGTCTTAGGTTTGCATTATGAAGGTCCTTATTTAAACCCTGTGCGTAAAGGGGTTCATAATGAATATCAACTTCGTCAGCCAAATGAAGACATTCTCGCGACGTTATTGGATGTCAGTCGCCGTGGAAAACTGATGGTAACTTTGGCGCCGGAACAGGTACGGGCAGGTTTTATCGAATGGTTAGTGTCAGAAAAAGCCATCGTTTGTATTGGACATTCTGCGGCAACCTATGAACAAGCAATGGCGGCTGTAAACAGTGGTGCCCGAGGCTTTACGCATTTATTTAATGCCATGACACCACTGACAAGCCGTGAGCCCGGCGTGGTTGGTGCCGCTTTACAAACAGGCAAACCAACTTGGTGTGGCTTGATTGCCGATGGTCATCATGTTCATCCCGCCTCCATGAGAGTGGCGATTGCAGCAAAAGGTTGCGAGCACATCATGCTGGTAACGGATGCGATTCAAAGTGTTGGTTCAGCTGAAACCGAGATGGCGTTTTTAGGAAAAAAAGTACGTCGCAGTGATGGCAAGGTCACCACAGAAGATGGCACCTTAGCGGGGTCTGATTTGGACATGGCAACGGCGGTTCGAAATACTATTTTTCAGACGGGCCGAACTCCAGCAGAAGCCTTGCAGATGGCGTCTTTAAGACCGGCTGAATTTTTAGACATAGACGATCAGTTCGGTCGAATTAAGCCAGACTATCGAGCGAGCCTGGTAGCGCTTAGTGAAGACTATCAGGTTCAAAAACCTGGATAGATGGAAAAGTAGCGTGGTCTTGACCATTTAAAAATGCTCGCATCATGTTTAATGATACGAGCATTTTTTAAACTTTATAGTGCCCGCTGATTCATTTAATCACTTTTGCCACGGCTTCAATTTCGATCAAGGTGTCTGGCGTGGCCAAAGACGCGACACCAATACCGGTGAGGGCTGGTCGCGATATGCCTAATGTAGAGGCGATGATCGGTACTATGGTTTCCATATGGTCAGCGACTTCGCCTCGCACATACACTCTAAGTTGAAGAATATTATGCACTGAGGAATTGGCCGTTTCTAATACGGTGATGAGGTGCTGTACAGCATTTTTAGTTTGTGTACTTATATCGTTGCCGTTTGTCTGAAAGTTTGTATCCCAATCCACCTGCCCGGAAATAAAAATCAATCCCGTGTCAGTATCGACAGTTGCTTGCGACATGCCGGATGCACTGCCGTCGTATAAGGTAGTTGGATTAATGCGTTCAATCGTCATGGTGTTGCCTCTAATCTAAAATAGTATTTTAAGTGACACTAGATTAGAGCTATCGGTGGTTTTTAACGATCAATCCGGCCTTGTTACTGATACAAGCCAACCTATATATTGCCTTGTCCTCAGGAAAATTGTGTTGTAACAGTGTCGAGTAGCCAGCTTACTAACGGGTCATGTTTCGCACTTGGGTGATAGGCCGCGACAACTTGATAACCCGGCGGATATTTTTCTAATGGAAGTTCAAACAATCCTTCGCAGGGTAAAAGCCTGGTTGGAAGAAATCCCACCATATCTGAGTGCTTTAAATATTTTTTGGCGATGGAAAAAGATGGTGCTGATACGGCAACTCGTCGTGGGTAACCTTGCATTTCAAACCATGCATCCGCTGAACCACCCAAGCTTCCAGTACCTGGTGAAACGATGACAAAGTCGTGTTCCACTAAATTCTTTAATGGCAAAAACGTGTCAAATCGAATGCTCTTATTGGCCGATACGCAGAGGTATTTTTCGGTAAATAATGGTGAGTAATCAAACCTTCAGGAACATAGGCGCTGGTGGTGAATATAATGTCTATTGAGCTTGGTGAATTTTTTGGTTAGATTGGCACTTTCAATATTGGTGACGATAACTTTGATTTTGGTGCGTAGCTTCTGAGCGCTTTGATGAGATCTGAGACGATCACTTCTTGCGTGTAGTCTGTGGCGCAAATAACCAGAGTTCTTTCTATGTCAGCTGGCGTCATTGAATCTGACAAAGAAATTTCATTAAGATGAATTAATACCTGCTGAATATGAGGATAAATCTGTTTGGCGTAAGGCGTTGGAATCATGCCGTGGCCAGTTCTGACAAAAAGAGGGTCTCCAAGAATGTCTCTTATTTTTTTAAGTTGAAGGCTAATTGCCTGCTGGGACACACTAAGATGTTCGGCAGCGGCCGACATATTACCGAGCTGATGTAACGCATCTAATGTTCTGAGATGGTTAATTTCAAGCTTATTTATCATGTTGTCCTCGTGGCCGTTTATTGGCAATTGGCGCTTATTGGTAATAGGTATTATTAAGACGCGCTAAATGTTAGATTTTAATACCAAGTTGATTTGAACACACTGGAGTGGAATGCATGTTACGTCGATGTTTATTAGGGTTAGCAACCGCCTTTTTCTTGTCTGCTTGCAGTAGCTATTCTATACAAAATCCGCAGGTTAAAGGCGATACAGTGAGTTTGCCTTTGTTGCACGGTTGGCATGATGATCAAGAAGTTTTGTACATCACCACGGATGTGTCTGACCAAGTCGTGGCGAAAGCGAAACAAGCCAATTATGCACCTCGTTTGCGTGACGCTGTACCGAATTACCCAAAGCCTCCGCAAGTCAAAACGGTGTTAGAGCGGGTGTACGCTTTTCCGAATAAAGAGCAGGCTTGGAGTGTGTTTGCTTCCGTGCCTCAACCATTGGGGCATTTGAGTAAAGACACGCATTATTCGCCACTTTGGCTGATGTATGTAGTGGTTTGGAAGGATCCAATACAAGCACAAGAATTGACCTCCGAAGAGGCCATTTTTGTTGCAGAAGATCAGGGTTTGGTCACCATCGAACGAACCGATATTGTGCTCAATTGCCCTGTTATTCCTTTTGCGCTGGGTGCTTAGAGACTTAGATCAAATATTGGATACCACTTTGAGCATATCGATAAACGCGTCGACCGATTCTACTGACGCTGATTCGTGCATGGTGTGATAGCCGATGGTTGGCATCTGTATGGTGGTGCCATCCACTAAGCCATTGGATGCCGCAATAATACGACCCAATTCCGTACTACCCAATGAGCTTGGCGGCAAACCTTGCGCTGCTCGCTTGGCGTTTTCCTCTTCTACATAACGGTTTTTGTACAAATAACTGATATTGTTCTTCTCACACAGTGTTTCTAGCAGCTTGGTACTGTCAGGATTGAACGTTGCGTTGGCGTCTTTTTCGCGTAACACGAGAAGTTGCTTGTTGGCGGCTTCAATGTTCGGAAATGGGCTGGTGTCGACCACAAACAAACGGTTAGTTGAACCACCAAAACGACGGAACCATTCCAATAAATAACGCCAGCTTTTACCGGCTTCTTCTTGAGCGGTGAAAAAAGCGGTGCCCTTAAAGCCGTGATCGAATAAATGAACCAATGCGGCGGCTGAAATCACGTTATCGAGCTGGCCTTCCAAACGATTGTTGACCAGATGAAGCTGATCTTTAAACGCGATTGGCGTCCCTGCGACAACCCCTTCTAAGCCGTCGATTTCAAAAATCAGGTTGTTTCTAAATTCGCAAACGTAAGACTTTGTGATCACGCCTTTACCACGGTAAATGCCAGACCAAGGCTCGTAGGCGTACACTTCTTCATGGTTGAAGCGCCCTGTCACTTTAGACATCAGCTCTTCTGATACCGAGTTATTGAGTAAGTCAGTGCGATTTGCCGAAACAAACGCCGCGTATTGGAATTCGTTTGGGCCAGTACACACTAAACCGTGACGATCAATGTGCGCTGAAAACATGGTACTAAACGGATCGCTGCCCTGAGCAACCAACAAACCTTCGTACCAAGTGACTTTTGCTCCTCGTTCTTCCAGTTCACGCTGTAATACACGGAAAAATGAATGTTCCGCACCAACAACACTGGGGGCGCGAATGAGCAGTTTGAGTAGATCGATAAAGTCATCACTAGGCATGTGAAAAGGTTCCAAAAATAGGCAAGAGACAAGTTGTGGTTATAAACCGATTTGTCTGATTTACATAATGTTTTTTTGATTATTTTTAGGGCAATGCTGCTAGGGTATTTATCTGTGTGAGATCTCGGCTGTCATGGTTCTGGTTTAGTCGTTGTGTTGATTTTACTTAAGGTCGAAATTACTAGCCTTATAACCTATTCTTGGACTCAACGGTTGAGCATATCGACATAAGAAGTGAGAAATTCATGACAGAAAATGACTGTAAAAAATACCCCTTTCAGGGTTTAAGCAAAGTACCACCATAAAAATGGAAAATGATGTCATTGGTTTAGGTCACTATTTACTGGCTACTGAACATGTTTTTCACGATATTAAGCCCTTACATTAGGCATCTAAATACATCACTTTGCTTGTTTATTATGGCGCTGGTGATTGTCCCAATTATGAATTTTGCTTTGAGCTTCTTGCAGAAATGACTTTATATTTGGTTACGTAAATAGCAAAATTTTCTATGCCTCCATCTTGTCAAAAAATGGTATGTAGACCATTGGAAACGGTTTTAACATGCATGTTGGGTTTAATTGTGCCGTTTTTTGCTTGGTTAAAAAGGGTGAATGTTGCTAGTGCCTTAGACGTAAAAAAGCAAAGTCTTCCTCTCCACATCATGAAATGTTTACCGTTAGTACATTTAACAGAGAATGCTGTGAAGTCAGTCAAAAAATCCCTTGCTCATCGGAATGAGCGTATGCCTTGGTATTCGCTCAACTAAAATGTAACCAAAGTGTAAGTTAAATGTATTTTTTGTGATCCACTTCTTAAGGCCAATCGTATGATTTGAATATTTGGCTTTATTAATAGTGAGATTTTATGTGGTTTAGTTCAAGATCAAATGCAAAAGTGCAGGCAGAACAGATAGTTATCACCCATCAATCTGCAGCCGTCATAGTAGACGCAGAGCAGAAAGTGATTGCTGCTAACGATGCCTATAGTCAATTAGGTCTGAAGTTGGAGCAGTCAGACCACAATCAAACCCTAACTTCCTTGCTCAAGCGTTACGATAAGGATAGCCAAAAAATTATTTTTGATGGTGAGCTACACCTAAAGCAGCAGATTATTTCATTGAAGCTTAAGCCGCTTGATTCTTGTTCTCTTTATGTATTTCAGCCAGTCCTAGTACACGTGTTAGTTGAACAAGCTTGGCAGCAATTAATCGACTTAGGTCAAGATTCGTATGCTGTTTTTAACCGTCACGGCACACTGGTGATGGCTAAATTGGATTCAGTTAATTCAGGTGCTCAGTATTTAAATCAAAACGATTTGAATTTACTCGACATTTTACAAAGTGCTTCTAAAAATAAAGACAATCTGCTGTGTTTATCGGAGAAAGAAGATGTTTATTTTCATGTAAATTGTCGCCTTCTTGATTCAAATAATGAAAAATTCACCGCTTTCGTATTATCTAAACGATCTGAAAGCGCGAATCTTAAACAGTTCGAAATGCTCTCTCAAGTAGTCAGTAACACTAGTACGAGCGTATTGATAACGGATAAAAATGGTTTGGTCGAATACGTCAACCCAGGTTTTGAAGTACTCTCAGGTTACTCATTACAAGAAGTCAAAGGTAAGAAGCCAAGTTTCTTACTGCAACGTGAGCAAACCGATAAAGAAACAATTAAACGCATTTCGAAAAATCTGAAAGCGCGTCAGCCTTTTTATGAAGAAATACTGAATTTTGACAAAAGTGGGGTTCCCTACTGGATCGTTTTGTCAGTAAACCCAATTTTTAATAAACATGGAGAACATACTGGATTTGTTGGCGTTAGCTCTGACGTGCGTGACATTAAACGCCAAGTGTTGGAACAAATTAATCAAAGAGATGCCATCAGCAGCCATTCGGCGGTATTAGAATTCAATCAAAATGGTCAGTTTATTTCAGCGAATGATTACACCAAAGAACAGCTTAATATTCATAATGACGCTCAAATACAGAAGGCAGTGGGCAACTTAAAAGATTATTTAGATCAACCTCGGGTGAATAAGATCGAGCAGGGTGAAGCAACAGCTGTGATGATGAAACTTAATCATAACAATGCTGAAGTGATACTAGATTGCATTATTTCTTCAATCACTGACTTAAATGGCAACATTGCTAAGTACATAGTCTTTGGTAGTAACGTTTCTGCTCGTAATAAGTTGGTTAGTGAAACACATCGTTCTATGTCAACGGTACTTGGCAAAATTCAAACAACGGTGACTACTATTAACGCAGTGGCCGATCAAACTAACTTACTGGCTCTAAATGCCGCAATTGAAGCAGCAAGAGCGGGTGAAGCAGGTAGAGGCTTCGCCGTAGTGGCGGATGAAGTACGTAATCTAGCCAAAACCTCAAACGAAGCTGCGGTACAAATAGGTTTACTAATTAACGAAACACAATCACACGTCGATGAGCTTTCGTCATTTTTACAAGAGTAAACGAAGGGGGAGTTATAGTGATACAAAGATTTGAACCTGAAATATCCCCATAAGAAATGAAATTATTTTTTAGAATGACTCGAAGCCGGAAGAGACTTTTTTGGACTGGCTTAGAGTCATTATTCTGCTGTTTAATAGGCTATTTTTCGTTTTTGTGTGCCATAGTCGAATTAACTAATCTGATTCGCGGCCTATCATTTCTCTACAGATGACATGCCTTTCAGTAATAAGCCAAAGATATCGGCCCCGGTAATGATACGTTTTTCACTTCCCCAAATTAATAAAATATCGTGTTCAATGTCGCCATCAAAATTTTTATCGGTTGACGCATTCAATTTCATTTTAAGCATCGCATCGTTTAATGGTGTGGATTCATCGGTAATAACCACAGGACGATGGCAAAAACTGTACGGATCAAAGCTATCTTTTTGGTATACAGCAGCCCTAGAAAAACCATCTGCGTCTAATGCCAGTAAAGGATCGCCTTCAATGTTCGTTAATATAATCCAGCGATGATCGGTTTTATTGATTAATCTAAGAAAAGGATCATCAGGGCTTTGTGTTAACTCTGGAATAATAGGTAAATCTAATTTCGTCGGTAAAGCAATAATGGAATTGGGGTCGATTATTTCACCTTCTTGTATGACATGAATTTCATCAAGCGCGAAAAAATTCAATGCCCCAATACCTTCTACTTGATTCAAGTCTGCTTCTTCCGCCGTAATATGTTGGCGAATAATATTGCGAAGTTCACTTTCTTCAAGGTAGGTAATACCTTCTTTTCCTAACCAAGCGTCAAGGATTAATGCGGTTGGTTTTGCAACAGGATAAAATAGAATTTGATAAAAACGAATGACAGGAGATAAAAGACTTCCCATCTTTAATGCATTACGCGAAAAATAGGCTTGCGGTGTAATCTCACCGATAACCGTAATCGCAATAGTTGAAAATAAGAAAGCACCTAACCCTGTCAGTACTGAGTCTGATAGCATGGTTAATAATACATTGATGCCCACATTGCCCCATAAAATGGTGGCCAATAAAAAATTAGAATCGTTCCTTAGTTTTAATACTATTTTTGCTGCTTTATTTCCCTTCTTCGCTTCAACATCCAGGTGCAGTCTGCTGATGGAAAAAAACGCAAGATTCAGTCCTGAAAAAATAGCAGACTGTGAAATGCAAAGCGCGATGGCACACCAAGTAATAATTTCTGTTGTCATGTTATTGCCTAATAGTCTGGCTTTTAAGCCGTCTTTGAACGTTTGTTGTTGAATGTTAACCTGAAGATTATCTTCCCAGATATCTTTACAACAAACCAGTTTACTTTGACACTGTTTACGTTACTCTCTCTTTACACAAGGTCTCATGATGAAGGGGATTTTTACGGAATGAAAAAAACACGCCTCAGTGGCCGCTATTAGGCTGTTTCCGACCTTTCTCTGTTTTTGGTAAAACCTATGGTACTTAGCATTTTATTTATACTTTTGGTTCTGTATTTTTTACTATCAGGTTTATTACTTCGTTTTTAATGATTTGAAGTGATTATTTATTAATGTGTTGTTAGAAAGAATATTATTATGGAAGAAGAGCAAACCCCATACAAAAAAGACATCAGTAAAATCAGAATAAGACAGATTTTATTTTCTTGGTCAGTTTCCTTTGTTTTAATTTATGCAGGATATTATTTGACCGAAGAGGATTTTTTACAACTTGAATGGTTAACCCGAAGCGGTTGCTTGATTGTTTTGATCGGTGTTTGGTCAAGTATTAGTGGCATTATACAAGAAAGAGTATTGATTGATAGGTTGAATATTCAACATAGAATTGAATTGTCTCGTGCAAAAATAAAACTTAGAAAATTCAATGCTCCAAAAGAGTATATAGAAAAAGAAATCGACTCTTTAAAATCAAAATTTGAAGATAAAATGGATGAGCTTACTGTTAATGTAAGATTCCAGCTAGGGATGCTAGAAGTATCTTTGTTAATGACAGGTACTTTTATATGGGGTTTCGGCGATCTTTTTTTTAAAATTAATATGTAACGCTTTATACGTTTTTATAGAAAATGTATAAATCGGGTGAGTTAAAAATATCGAATTATTGATCCATCACAACGATACGTTACGGCGCTGTCTCATTAGGAAGACGAAAGCGATGCCGCCAGCCAGTCCTGTTAAAATACCAATTGGCATGTCTTCTGGTGGCATGATAATTCGAGCGATAATATCAGCCGTGACTAAAAATAACGCGCCGAGTAACGCAGACAAGGGTAAAACCTTACGATAATCGCCGCCAACCAACAAACGCACAATGTGCGGCACCATTAAACCGACAAAACCAATCACCCCCGAAAACGCCACCGCTGCCCCCGTGAGCAATGCACACACCACAATGACGATGAGACGAAAGCGCCGTACCGGCACGCCTAACGTGCTGGCCGTTTCATCGCCTAATGTCATGGCGTTCAAATAGCGGGCTTTGTGGATTAGATAACTCGCGCCAAATAACAAGGTGAAAAAAGGAAACCAAAGCTGTCCCCATTGTGCGAGCCCCAATCCGCCGAGCATCCAGAAAATAACAGTGTGCGATGCGCGATGATCGCCCATAAAAATAAACAAATTACCTAACGCTGTCAGAATAAACGCCACCGCAACACCAGCCAATATTAAACGTCCGGCATTGTGTGCCATGGAGAAGTTTGCCACCGCCAATACCAAAAACATCGCCAACAGTGCACCGAGAAACGCAAACACAGGCACGGTAACCACACCCAGCACCATGCCGGTATGCAATAACGCGATGATGGCACCCAACGCGGCACCCGAAGAGATGCCCAATAAATGTGGATCGGCCAACGGATTACGAGTCACCGATTGCAACGCGGCACCGACTATCGCTAGTGCAGCGCCAACAATCGCCGCAAGAATGACTCTGGGCATGCGAACGGCCCAGATAATATTTTCACGGCCCATCGACCAGTTCGGCAATCCATTGGTCAATGACAACTTATGCGCGATAACGCCCCAGACCGTTGACTGACTAATAGAAACAGACCCAACACCAATTGCGACGCCCATTAGCAGGATCAGTAAGATCGCTAAAGTCGGTAATAAAATACGTAAAGGCACATGGGCGATCAGAGAGACTTTTTTGACTGGTTTCATAGCGCGGCTCTAAATGCCTTAGCTAGGTGTTTGATCGCCTCGATGTTGCGGGGTCCAGGCGTTGCTTCGACGTATTCCAGTACGGTGAACTGATTGTTCTTCACCGCAGGAATGTCGCTAAACGCTGGATTACTGCGTAAAAAATTGATTTTTTGTTGCGCGGTTACATCGCCGTAATTAACGATGACAATCACGTCAGGGGCGCGGTCGATCACCGATTCCCAGCCAATTTGAGTCCAGCTCTTTTTCACGTCATCGGTAATGTTCTTGCCGCCAGCCGCTTCAATCAGTGCTGTTGGCATGCCGTAACGGCCTGACGTAAACGGCTGTTCTTCGCCCGAATCGTAGACAAATACCTTGGTCGGTGATGGCAATGGTGTTAGATGCGCTTGGAAATCCGCCAGTTCTTTTTTATAACCCGTCACCAAGGTGTTTGCACGAGACTCAACATTAAAAATACGACCGAGATTCAGCAGATCATTATAGAGGTCGTTCATCGACACTTTCGGTTTATCCATAATGTGAATACAGCTTTCGGTCAGCTCGTAGACTTTGATTCCCAAAGGATCAAGTGTGTCAGGTGTAACGCCACCGCCAACCCGCATGCCGTAATTCCAGCCTGCAAAATAGAAATCCGCGTCTGCGCCTAATAAGACTTCTTTGCTTGGGTATTTCGGCGACAGCTCAGGCAGTTCGCCAATGCCGTTACGCAGGGTTGGGTCTAACGTTTTCCAGCCAGACACACCAGTGAACCCTACCATGCTGTCCTGTAACTTAAGCGCCAACATCATTTCAGTGAGGTTTACATCGTTTGAGACCGTGGCTTTTGGCGCATGGTCAAAGGTGACAACACGATCACAGCTTTGCACGTCAATCGGATAATGCTGATCCGTCGCTGAGCTGGCTTGAAGTGCGCCAGCCATCATGGTGCTCAAAAACAAGATAACGTGTTTTGCGAAGGCGCTTTTGTTGTGTGGGTGTGGGTGAATTTGTTGATGAGCGAGAGTCGGCATGAATCAATCCTGCTTCTTATGAAGGTAAAAAGAAAAACGTGGGCGTTGGGTAATTGGGTGTTCGTCAATAACGGTTTCTACGTCAAAAACTTGTTTGATTTGTTGCTCGGTAAAAACATGGCTTGGCGGCGCGAAATCCTGCATTTTTCCTGCTTTCATTACCAGCACTCGATCGGCATATGCAGACGCTAGGGACAAATCATGCAGAGAAACAATCACGGTACAAGGCAAGCTGGCCAGCAGTTCTAAGACTTCGAGTTGATGACGAATATCGAGGTGGTTGGTTGGCTCGTCTAAAATCAACACGTCCGGACATTGCACTAAAGCGCGCGCTATCATAACGCGCTGGCGTTCACCACCTGATAGCGAGTCAAAAGCACGGTCAGCAAGATGACCTACGTCTAAAAGCGCTAAGGCATTTTCTATGATTCGACTATCATTTTCTGAGCGTTTCCAGCTGGTCGACATTGGCGTTAGGCCAATTTCAGCCATTTCAAACACGCTTAAGCCGAATTCTGCGCCAGTGTCTTGCAATACAGTGGCAATACGCTGTGCGCACTGGCGCGCCGAAAGCGACCAAATATCCTGTCCATCAAGTAAAACTTGCCCTGATGAGGGCCTATTCACTCGATAGAGGCAACGCAGTAAACTGGTTTTTCCTGAGCCATTTGGCCCGACAACTGCGACAAACTCTCCCGCCGTAATGGTGACATTAACAGGTTCTAGTAAAGGCTTGTCACGGTAAGGCGACCACGCTACGTTATTCAGTTGCATGCTGGCGGGCTGGCAACTGGAAAAGTAGCAAGCGTCGTCGTGTGGATGGCTATTTGATGGAGAGAGTACTTTGCTCTTCAAGGTAAAACAGATTCCGTTGATTAATAATTGTTATAATATAACATTTTAATTATTAAGTACCATCCTTCTTTGTTCTATTGACTAGAATGGCATGACAAAAGCACTTAAATACGCCGCAAACTATACGGAACAGGGTGGGTATGAACAAGGTATGTTAGCGGGGGAATTTTCATCTTGAGATGCGCTAAGCAGATACAGAGTGTGCCTAGAAAAATAAAAAGCCAATGCCGCTTAGGTATTGGCTTTTGTTATTTTATCTTTGTTTTGTCTTGAAATCCGTTTACACCGTAAAGCGTTTTACTTGATCGGCCAGCTCATCCGAATTGGTTAGTGTTTCTTGAACTGAATGACTGATACGTCTAGAAATTTCTAGCACTTCTTTTGACATCGAGGACAAGCTAGACAGATTTTCATTAATCTGATCGGTTACCTTACTTTGTTCTTCTGTCGCACTGGCTGTTTGCGCGGTGAAGTCGTAAATACGACCAGCTGATTGCTTAACAAAAGTAATGGATTCCTTGGTTTTTTGCGACAAAGAAACACTGGAACCTGCCATGTTGACGCTATCTGTGATGGCAGATACCGCATTACTCACACCGGATTGAAGGTCGTTGATCATCTTTTGAATGTCTTCGGTAGACGCCTGAGTTTTACTGGCTAATTCGCGAACTTCGTCAGCAACAACGGCAAAACCTCGGCCTTGTTCCCCTGCTCTTGCTGCCTCGATGGCTGCGTTTAGCGCGAGCAAGTTGGTTTGTTCAGAAATGCCAAGAATCACATCCAATACTGAGGCGATTTTATCAGACCGTTCTGATAGCTGACTGATGACAGAGGCTGCGTTGTTGATCTGATTTGCAAGGCTGTCCAGTTGTTGAATTGAATTGTTAAGCTGTTCGACGCCCTCGTCTGCGCAGCGGTTAAGGGATTCGACTTCTTCCACCGTGCTGGCTGCATTGTGTGCGACTTCTCGAGTTGCTCCTCCCATTTCTTCAACGGCGGTCACAATAAAGTCGAGAGATTGGTGTTGGCGCTCACTTAACTTAGCAGATGTTGTTGCAGATTCTCCTAAGCCATGCATTTCTTGTCGGATGTGCTCACAACCCACTCTCACTTCGCCTATTAAACGCCCAAGTTGGCAACAAAGCCATCTAGCTCTCGGCTTAGTTCGCCGGTTTCATCTCTTTTTGTGCTATTGATTCGGCGTGTAAGGTCACCATCGCCCGCGCTGATCTCATGCACGCCATAGGTGACACGTTTGATGGCTCTGGATATGTTACGAGGCGCAAACCACGCCAGAGAGATGCTGGCGATGAGTACAATGACCGCCAAAATGGCGACGATAATTTTAAATTCGTTGGCAAAAAGATCAATTATTTCTTTTTCATGTGCAGCATGGAGAGCAATGAGCTCTTCTGAATGATCGTACAGGGTGCGTAAGTTAATGAAATGCGTTTGGTTTGCGCCGATGAATCGAACCATAGCGGCGTTGTTATTTCCTCGCCTAACTTCTTCAACTATTTCTAGACTGCGCGTATGCCAACTTTCAAAGTTGACATCAAAATCGACTAAAAATTCTTTGATTTCAGGAATGTCAGACGTCAGTTTACGAAATTCCTGCATTCTGTCATGGGCTTGTTGAGCATTGGATAGCACGTTTTTTTCAAGCGACGAGTCTGACAATACTTCTTTTGCAAAGACCAGCGAGGCCAACGCCAAGCGTGATTGATAAAGGTCTCTGTCTGCGTTTTGTACCAAGGCTGTGCCGTGAGCGTATTTACCTATGCTGCTTTGGAGATAACCCACTAGTGCTTCGGCAGCGATCACAACGACCAAAAAAATAAACGCTAAACTACCAAATGCGATGGTGTAGCGTCCTCTTATTGTATGAAATATACCCATAATATAATCCTGATTTAAACGGTTCTTGTATATTGAAATGACTTGCCTTCCTTTGCTATACAACCGCCTTTCGTCCGAAAATATGGATAAGGCAATAGCGACCTTATATAAAATGGCACCAGACTTACTAATCCGCAAGTAAGCCTATAAAGGTTAATTGATCAAGTGGTTAATTGTTTAAATCAGTCAAATCGTTTTAATAAAGAGTACGAGGTGGCTTCAAATCCACCTTTTAAAGTAGTCGATAGGGATAACGTCGATATACGAAGTAATAAACAGTATGTGATTGTTTTTACATGAAAAAACTAAAGCGTAGCGTGCGTTATAGGAAGGTACCAATCAGTGCTTCGATGGTGTTAATCCAGCGTTGAACATGAGGGATTTTTAATAAATCATAAGCACCGTCTTCTTACGACAGCGAGTTCAACAACAAACACCGTAAAAACCCGTAAAGAAATTTTCCTTTCTCGCATAAATGAGTTGATGCCCTGGGATCAACTAGAAGCAGTTATTGGGCCTGTCTATCCCAAAGAAGGGAAAGGCAGAAGACCTTATCCGCTGTCTACCATGTTCCGTATTTACTGCATGCAGCATTGGTACAACATGAGTGATCCAGCGATGGAGGATGCTTTGTATGAGATCACTTCTATGTGCTTGTTTGCTGACTTATCGTTAGATAAACCGATTCCCGATCACACCACCATCATGAACTTCAGGCACTTATTAGAAAAACACAAACTCTCAAGCCTGCTTTTTAAAGAAGTGAGTAAATGGTTATCTGACGCAGGCATTTACCTCAAAGTAGGCACTATTGTGGACGCGACTATTATTGAAGCGGCCAGCTCAACGAAGAATAAAGCCAAAGAAAGAGGCCCTGAGATGCATCTCATGGTGATACACGTTGATTTGGCGTTGTTCTATTATTTTTTAGTCGCTGAATACTTTGTGATTCAGTTCATCTGATCGACTCTAAATGAGTACTCTATATTTGTGCGAAGGTTGGCTTTACGTATTTTATTCATATAACTGTTTTTTACTAAGGGCTCCCATTTCCTTTTTTTGCGTCCACACAGATATGGGTCTTCAGTCTAAATATTCATGAGTTTCTGGTATGGCCTCACCGTTATAGACATTTTCAGTATTTTTTTTGCTTTTTTTATTGTTTGATTTTCGTATGAAACAATTACGTTTCATAGGTTAAAATTCAACATTTATTCGATAAATGACCATCATTTTCTTCTATCTTGCTGCTAATTGCTTTTAACTGTCATAAATTCGTCACTGTGATTTTTCTATACTTCGCTGCATCTGAGGGTGGTATCGGAAGGTTAGCAGTCATGAATATTAAAGATGTAGCGGCGTTAGCAGGCGTTTCTCCTGCGACAGTCTCAAGATGCTTGAATAATACAGGGCCATTGAGTAGCGAAACACGAACTCGTATTGAAAAAGTCATTGACTTGACAGGTTACGATGTCAATAAAGCTTCTAAACAAGTGGACTGGAATCATAACCCTACTATTGGCGTGATGATTCCGAGTCTGCTTAACCCCGTTTTTTCAGAAATTGTTGCCGGTATTCAACAGCGAGCTCGTCACTTTGGCTACTCTGTGATTGTGGTAGACACCCAATACGAGCTCAGCCGAGAGAGGCAAGCGATTATTGATCTGATTCGACAACGTGTCGTAGGCGTTATTCTCACTACTGCCTCTGTAGAAAACAACGAGGCCTTATCCTTACTGCGTGAATTCCGTTTTCCTTTTTGTCTTGTTCATAACCAATCCCCAGATGAGCCGTGTGTGTATGTGGACAACTATCAAGCGGGGTGGGATGTCGCTGATCAATTACTGGCTTTAGGCCATCAAAAAACTGGCATGGTTGCAGGACGTTTTCAGTCTTCCGATAGAGCTAAGCAGCGTTACTTAGGTTTTACCGACCGTCTCAAACAAGAAACACTCTTGCCTCCTATGCAGTTGGTTGAAGTTGATCAGTATGCGCTCACACCATTTGACCAAACTCAAGGCTCTTTCTTTGATTCGCTTTTAGCGCCAACAGCATGGTTTTGCAGTAATGACTTGCTGGCCTTGAAGCTGGTGAATCACCTTAAAGCGCAAGGCATCGCTATTCCAGAAATGGTATCAGTCGTCGGCTTTGATGGCATGGCGCTCGGACAAATTCTTTACCCACCTATTGCTACGATTCAAGTTCCTCATCACACCATGGGGTTGTATGCGGTGGATTTATTATTCAACAGCAAGCACAAAACAACGCTGCCTTTAACTAAGCAGTTAGATTATCAACCCCACTTTGTGGGAACCATGGCTGAGTGTCAGCCGCCAACAATGCGACGTGTTCTTTATAAATAGCAGGAGAGAGTTTAATGAGTGTCTTTAAAAAGGTAACTAAGCTGGCCGTTCTATCGCTAGGGCTCAGCGCAGGAGCGTCTTACGCAGCGGATGCGATTTGTTATAACTGTCCGCCAGAGTGGGCGAATTGGGGTGGGCAGCTTGAGTTAATTAAAAAAGACTTAGGTATTTCTATTCCGATGGATAATAAAAATTCAGGTCAAACCTTGTCTCAGCTGGTGGCTGAAAAAAATAGCCCTGTAGCCGATGTTGCGTATTACGGTGTTTCTTTCGGTATTAAGGCCGCTGAGATAGGTGTGGTAGACGCTTATAAACCGAAAAACTGGGATGAAATTCCAGCAGGTCTGAAAGACCCTGATGGTAAATGGTTTGCGATTCACTCTGGCACCATTGGTTTTTTTGTCAATAAAGATGCGCTTGATGGCCGCCCAGTACCGCAATCATGGGATGACCTTTTAAAACCGGAATACAAGGGAATGGTAGCCTATCTTGATCCGACTAGCGCATTTGTTGGTTACGCTGGTGCGGTAGCGATTAACCAATCGTTTGGTGGCGATATGAATGATTTCACGCCAGCCATTAATTACTTTAAAAAACTGGCTGAGAATCGCCCAATCGTGCCTAAGCAAACGGCTTACGCTCGTGTCATCTCGGGTGAAATCCCCATTCTTCTCGATTACGATTTCAATGCTTACCGCGCCAAATACAAAGACGGTGTTAACGTTGCTTTTGTGATTCCTAAAGAAGGTTCTGTTGTTGTGCCTTACGTGATGAGCGCGGTGAAGAATTCACCAAACCCTAAAAATGGCCACAAGGTATTAGATTTTGTCCTGTCGGATAAAGGTCAAGCCGTATGGGCAGAAGCCTATCTTCGACCTGTCATCTCCTCTGCTATGACGCCTGAGATTGAAGCGAAATTCTTGCCAGTGTCAGATTACCAGCGAGCAAAAACGGTCGACTTTGCCAAGATGGCTGAAGCACAAAGCGGTTTTGCTCAGCGTTATTTGAATGAAGTTCGTTAATTAACGAGGGATCATAAGGCAAAGAGCGAGATTTTGTTCTTTGTCTTATGAGGGACCTAACGAATAAAAAGTCTTATCAAAAAGATTTTGTGGCGAAGAGAATATGAAGCAAAGCAAGCAATATTATCTATTAATCATCCCTGTTTTGATTATCTGTGTAGCCTTTTTTTTACTGCCAATGGTTAAGTTGTTGTGGCTGTCATTGTCGGAACAGAATGGCATCAGTTATTGGTATATTTTAACGAAACCCATGTACCTAAAAAGTCTTTTATCGACGTTTTTATTATCTTTTGTTGTGACCGTCGCCAGTTTAGTTATCGCCACGATTGTGGGTTTATTTTTGACGCGTTATGAGTTTAAAGGCAAATCGTTATTGGTTGCTATGTTGAGTTTCCCTTTGGTGTTTCCGGGCGTAGTGATTGGTTTTTTTGTGATCATGTTGGCAGGGCGACAAGGTTTATTTGCCGAACTGGGGCGTCGCTCTTGTTGGCGAGCGCTGGACCCTGGCTTATTCCATTTCTGGCCTCTTTATTGGCTATTTATATTTCTCTATTCCTCGCGTGGTGCTGACGAGGCGTTTTTTGAAGCGTAGTGCTTTGGTTTTCGAGCCGATTAAGCCGATGAATCGGCAGTTTTTTCGATCCAATAAGGCTTCCACCAGTTGATAGTCCAACGCGTGATCATGGGTCATGACTAAGGTGATTTCGTTAAGACTCATGTGGTCGATATGATCGAGCATGGATTTATAAAGAAACGGCGTGACGTTGCTCGGTAAGCCTTTAACCGTTTGCTCTTGAGCAAGGTTCTCGCGGCTGTCGATCCATGAGATTTTCGCCTGCATGTTTCCCAATACGTTCACTAAGGTCGACGCCACGTGACCCATTCCAAAGATGGTGATTTTAGTCGCGGGTTCTGGAAAGTATTCCAACAACACACTCACGGTGCCGCCGCAACATTGGTTGGTTTTCGCGGCAAGCGGAAAGTTTTCCAACACATGAGAAGCGCCAGTATGGCTACCGTTCAACATATCGCGAGCTTTTTGGCAAACAGCGTATTCCAGCTGGCCGCCGCCGATGGTGTCGAAGCTGTGTTTCTCGGTAATGATCATCTTGCTCGACGATTCCCGCGGCGCAGAGCCTTGCGTACCAATAACAGTGGCAATCACCCACGCTTGTCCGGCCTTTTCGACTTCGGCCAAGGCTTGAATCCAGCTCATGGAAGACATCATAAACTGGCCGCCTGACCTTTATCAGCCTTCTGTTTCGACTGGCTTTCTGACTGGAGCGTTTGTGCGGCTTGCATGCCATAAAACACCGCTTCTGGCGTTGCAGGCACTGCCAAAGGTGGTGAGAACTGATAATCACACACAGACGCACACGCGTCCGTTCAAAAGCACACCAAACAGAGATACCGAGCATCAATGGTGGCTCGCCAA
>LNFX01000085.1_pt1 | contig 25834 bp, 26 predicted proteins | sample 1500681 | NCBI WGS metagenome assembly LNFX01 (sample SAMN04254626, study PRJNA301722) | marine sediment metagenome | isolation source: antarctic beach sand mud | place: Antarctica | collected 2015 | reverse complement strand
TACTGAAGTAGGACAGATTGCACGTAAATACAATCAAGTGATTGATCGAGTAAGCAGTGAAATTGCGCAGCGTGATGATGCATTAACTCGTTTTCAAGAAAGTGAAATGCGCAAGTCTGCGATTTTGAACTCTTCGATGGACTGTATTGTGACTATCAATCGCTTTGGTTCGGTTATGGAGTTTAATCCAGCCGCCGAGCGTACTTTTGGGTGTTTGAAAAAACAAGTAGAAGGAAAAAGTTTTATTGGTCTCTTCATTCTTGAAGACGATAGACAGAAAATCTTTGAAAGTTTGAACTCAGGCTTTTCTTCATCAAGTGGTTTGATTCTTAACCGACGCAATCCGTTTCGTTTACAACGTGGTCAAAACCATCATTTTCCGGCAGAAATTGCCATTACCAAAGCAAATTCAGAATCATCCATAGAAAGTGAGTACACGCTTCATATTAGAGATATGACGCGTCATGTGAAGCTGCAGGAGCGTTTGAAGTTTTTGGCTTACAGCGACCCGCTGACGAGCCTATACAATCGAACCTATTTAATGGATGCACTGGTGAGCTCATTATTGTTTGCCACCAAGCAGAAAACAGCCGTTGGCTTGCTGTTCTTGGATCTAGACAACTTTAAGATTATTAATGACACGCTTGGGCATAAAGCGGGTGATGAGTTGTTGTGTGAAGTTGCTAGACGATTAATCGCGGTATCAGATCAACATGACGTTATTGCACGTTGGGGCGGCGATGAGTTTGTCTTTATGATGACTGAAGAAGTGACAGAAAGTCGCTTATCGCAGCGCGCTCAAGACATTCTTAGTGCGATGCGTCTGCCCGTTAAACTCAACGAACAGTACCTTACTATTCCTACCAGTATTGGCATTTCGTTCTCCGATCAACTCGGTATTGATGCGGATAAATTGATTCAACAAGCTGATATTGCCATGTATTGGGCAAAGGAAAAAGGGCGTGATAATGCGCAATTTTTCACAGCGGAAATGGTTAATGTCATCACGAAAAAGTTCGGCTTTGAGAAAGAGATTAATGAAGCGCTTTCATTAGGGCACTTTCATTTGGTTTTCCAGCCAAAAGTATTCATGGAGAAAGATAATATTTTAGGTTTAGAAGCCTTGATCCGTTGGAATCATCCGATCAAAGGGCTAATTCCTCCATCCGAATTCATTCCCATTGCTGAAGAATCTAGTTTAATAATCAAGATAGATGAGTGGGTTATCAACCAAGCGTTAAAGCAGCAAAAAAGCTGGCGGGATCAAGGCTTAACAATTGTCTCTATTGCAGTGAATCTTTCTGGACGACATCTAGTATCAGACTCTTTGGTGCCATATATTTCACAAAAGTTGGAATATTACGGTATTGAAGGGTGTTGGCTAGAGATTGAAATTACGGAAGGGGTTTTACTGAAAGATATCCAGCGTTGCATCGACGTCATGGCAGAACTGAAAGCGTTAGACATTAAAATATCAGTGGATGATTTTGGAACCGGCTATTCATCGCTGAGTTATTTAAAGCGTTTGCCTTTGGATATTTTGAAAATTGACCAGTCGTTTGTTGAAGAATGCGATAGTCATGTGGAAGACACCAAAATCTGTGAAACAATAATTCACCTAGCGCAAAGCCTGGAACTCGCTATTGTTGCGGAGGGCGTAGAAACCGCTCCGCAAGCCGAGATGTTAAAGTCTCTAGGCTGTGAGATTTTCCAAGGGTATTACTATCATAAACCGATGAAAAGTAATGAGATTGCTAAATTACTTATTAAGGATTATGTGGTGGCTTAGGTTGGCTTACCGGTGCTTCTCGGTTGCGAATCGTTTCCATAAGATCTTGGCCTTGGGTTCTCTCTAATGATTTAGTGCGTTGATGAAGTGCTGTTTTAGCAATCATATTGGCGGCAACCGGAGCGGTAATTAAAAGAAATAGAGTGATGAGCAACTCTTGAATTGAAAGCGCTTCTTTTAGGTGGCTTTGGAAGATCATTGATGCAACCAGAACGCCCGTAATACCGAGCGTTGAGGCTTTGGTAGGACTGTGCAAGCGCATATAAATATCAGGCAAACGTACGAGACCGTAAGAACCTATCAATAAAAATAGGCCGCCAATTAGCAAGGATACACAGATGATAATTTCTAGATAAAAAGGCATAACTTATCCTATTCTATGATGTCGCCGCGAAGTAAGTATTTACATAGTGCTGCCGTGCTGACAAAACCTAACATGGCAATTAATACTGCCGCTTCAAAATACAAAGCGCTTTTTATGTGAATGCCGTATAGCAAAATGAGTGCAATAGCATTTATGTACATAGTATCCAACGCCAGAATTCGGTCTGAGATGGTAGGGCCTTTTAGTAGCCGCCATAAATTCAAAATCAAAGCGATGCAAATGCAAACAGCCACAATAGTGATGGTTAAATTTAGCATCCAAAAATCTCCTTGATTGGCTTTTCGTAACGCTGCTTGATGGATTCAATAAGCTCGGCTTCATTGTCTAAGTGAAGGGCGTGAATATAAAGCCACGCTTTGTCTTTCGATACCTCTGCACTGACGGTTCCTGGTGTAAGAGAAACAGTGCTGGCCAAAATAGTGATCCCTAGGTCTGAACCGACATTAATGGGAACAGCAATAAAGCCAGGATTGAGCTTTTTAATTGGCCCAATGATGAGCAATGCCACTTCCACGTTAGCAGTAAGTATGTCCTTCATTACCATTAGTACATAACGAATGGCCAGCCAAGGCTTAAGTATTTTAGGATGTTCGTCGCGCATGCCTGTAACGAGCCAAGGTATTGTTATGGCAAAAAAAATCGCCAAGACGATGTGTCCTGCACTGATAGAATTATTCAATAACAGCCAAACTACAAACAGTAAAAAGCTGTGAAATGGCATAGGGAAAAACTTCATAGTGCCACTCCTGGTAATAAATCATAAGCGGAAGACTGAATGTCGTGCAGGTAGTAAGCCGCTTGTTGAGTGAATTCAGTGATATAACCACCGAATAAAACCAGTATTGGAGAAGCCAGCAATAGCAGTGCAATACTGACTATTTCTGTTGTTTTTGCCGGCTCAGCGTCAGTTGCTATTGTGCCATTATGTCGCCAAAACAATGTGGTTCCCGCTCTAGAAAAAGTAATCAAAGCGGCGAGGCTCCCGATAAGAATGAGAGGCCAAACCCACATGGTTTGTGCGGTAGACTGCGTTGCTTGCAGAATCATGATTTTTCCGACAAAGCCTGAAAGCGGCGGCATTCCAATGAGCGCCATTGCCGCAATCGCAAAGGCAAAACCTAATAACCTTGGTTGAACAAAAGGGCGAGAACGTACGAAGCGGTCTTCTGCTTTGCCTCGTTGGCGAGCCATAACATCCGCTAATAAAAAGAGTCCTGCTGATGCCAATGTGCTGTGGATCATGTAATAAAGAGCAGCAGAGGTAGCGGCTTCGGAATTGATTGCTGCGCAAGCGAGCAAGCTACCACTGGAAACTATCACTAAATTCGCGCTTAGTGTCTTGATACCTGGCTGGCAAACACGCCAATGGTACCAATAGTGATTGTTAGTAAGGCCAAAGGCCATAACCAAGGTGTCGCAATATTCGCTAATTCACCAGCATTTTCGCCAAATATAACGGTATAGACGCGGAAAATACTGTAAATACCTACCTTTGTCATAATAGCAAATAAAGCGGCCACAGGTGCGCTGGCACTTGCATAGGTTTTAGGAAGCCAAAAATGCATGGGTAGCATGGCGGCTTTTAAACCAAATACGACCAATAATAGCAATGCGCCTGTTTTTGCCAGTGTCGCGGTTTCACCTTGAAGTTGACCGACTTTCACTGCCATGTCGGCCATATTTAGCGTGCCAAGGGTGCCGTATAATATGCCAAGACCAAATAAGAACAGGCTAGAGCCGACTAAATTAAGAATGACATAATGCAGTGCAGCTTGTGTTTTTTGTTTACCGCCAGCGTGAATTAATAAGGCATATGAAGCGATCAATAACACTTCAAAAAAGACGAATAAGTTAAATATGTCACCAGTTAAAAACGCACCGTTAATTCCCATGATTTGAAACATGAACAAGGGATGAAAATAGGCACCGCCTTTATCTTGCCCCGAAACGGCATACAACATAACGCAAAATGCTAAAAATGCAGTGAGTAGTACGAGCAGGCTAGATACTCTGTCTGCCACAAGAGCGATGCCAAAGGGCGCTTGCCAACCCCCTAATGCATAAAGTTGAACGCCTTCAGCATTGATTTTATAAAGCAAAACAGCGGACGAAATAAGGAGAAATAACGTGCCAATAATCGAGGCAACTCGCTGTGAATTGATATCGCGAGAGATGGGTGGCAGCAACATAAGAGCGCCAAACAACAAAGGGATCAGAATCGGAAAAATGCTTAGATGTTGCATTTATTGACTCCCTCCTGATTTTGCTGAGACATCGCCAGGTTGAGTTGGTAGCGTGCCATCAACGTGATCATTGCCTAAATCGGCACGTGCACGCATTGCCAATATCACCGCAAAAGCGGTCATTGCAAAACCAATAACAATGGCGGTTAACACCAATGCTTGAGGGAGCGGATCGCTATATTGTTCAGACTGACCAAGCACCGCCGCTGCATTGAGTTTGAGTCGTCCACTTGCGAACAGAAACAAATTCACGGCGTAAGATAAGAGCGTCAACCCGATAACCACGGAAAAACTACGGCCTCGTAACGCAAGAAAAACACCACAGGCGGTTAATAAACCAACGCAAAATGCGTACAAACCTTCCATTACTCATGCTCCTTTTGAACAGGGCGCTCACTGGTTGTTAGTTGTCCGAGATTGGCAAGGATCAGCATGGTAGCACCAACGACCGTGAGGAAAACACCAAGATCAAATACCATGGCGCTGGCTAATTCGAACTTCCCGATGACGGGTAAATAGAAATAATCGAACCAAGATGACAAGAAAGTATGTCCGAAGGCCCAGCTACCGAGACCGCTTAATGTCGCGATACCAATACCAGAACCAATCATGATCTGATAATCCAATTTGATTCGTGTCTTAATCCACACAACACCATGAGCGACATACTGCTGAATAATCGCGACCGATGTGATCAGGCCTGCGATAAAGCCACCGCCAGGCATGTTGTGACCACGTAAGAAAATATACGCTGATACCAAAAGTGCCAGTGGTAATAAACTTTGTGATATTACGGCTAATAAAATTGGGTATCTGTCTTCGGACCAAGTCAGTCCGTTGTCGTCGCTGGATGGCATGTAGAGACGCATTCTCGCAATCAGCTTATAAATGCCTAGCGCGGCAATGCCCAATACGGTGATTTCGCCCAAGGTATCAAAGCCACGAAAATCCACCAAGATAACATTAACAATATTGGTTCCGCCGCCACCGGTTTTACTATTCTCAGTGAAGAAGGTTGAAATCGTATCGAGAGGGCGAGTCATTAAGGCATAACAAATCGTACCAATGACCCCACCAATCAATGAGGCCAGACACAAATCTCGAACCACACGGCGAGGAGACGACTCTTTCGGCGTTTTTTGTGGTAAGAAAAATAAAGCCAGTATTAATAAAATGACGGTAACCACTTCAACAGATAACTGAGTAAGAGCCAAGTCTGGTGCAGAAAATTGAGCAAACGCCAAGGAAACGATTAAGCCTACGACGGACAACGTGAGCAAAGCGACGACACGCCTTCTGTGCCATAGCACAGTGGCCAGAGCGGAAAGGCATAGTAAAACCGCACAAGTGATTGATAGTGCATCGACTGGGATTTCAGGGCGTTGTCCGGCCGTGGTGTTCAGTTTCATTAGCGACGACGCTGTCATAATGACGGCAAAGCTCAGAACGAAGAAAATATAGCGCTGTAAAGAACCATTTTCTGTCAGCGCAATAAAGCGGCTTGCTTTCTCCGTAAGGAATTGGATAACGCCTTCAAAAACCAGTTTAGGGTCATTGGCTGGGAACTGTGCTTGAAACTTAAACAAATGAGAGCGGCTGTAATACATGAATAGCCCGCCGATTAGAGCGATCACACTCATTAGTAAAGGAAAATTAAAGCCGTGCCAAATAGCAAGGTTGTAGCTCGGGGCGGGCCCATTTAATGTCGCGCTGGCGGCCGCCAACAAAAGATCGCCCACTACCAAACTCGGGAAAATACCGACTATCAGACACAGGCCTACTAAAATTTCCACTGGAACGCGCATGTATCGAGGCGGTTCGTGCGGTGTTTTTGGTAGGTTAATCGGCTCGCCGTTAAAAAATACATCGTGAATAAAACGTGTGGAATAAGCGACAGCGAATACACCACCTAATGTGGCTAAGACTGGAATAAACCACGACAAAGACCCCAACGATGCTTGGTGAAGTGTTTCGGTAAAAAACATTTCTTTGGATAAGAAGCCATTCATTAATGGTACGCCAGCCATCGACGCAGAGGCCACCATGGCAAGCGTCGCAGTATAAGGCATGTACTTCCATAAACCGTTTAGCTGACGCATGTCTCGTGAGCCAGATTCGTGGTCAATAATCCCCGCCGCCATAAACAATGATGCTTTGAAGATCGCATGGTTAATAATATGGAAAATGGCGGCGACGGCCGCAAGATCTGTCCCCATACCCAATAACAACGTAATTAAGCCCAAATGACTAATGGTTGAGTTGGCTAAAAGGCCCTTTAAATCGTGTTGGAACAGCGCAACGTAAGCACCGACAAGGAAGGTTGCAAGGCCTGTTAGGCTCACAATTAAAAACCATAAATTAGTATCTGCCAGCGCAGGGTAAAACCGAGCCATTAGAAAGATACCCGCTTTCACCATAGTAGCGGAATGCAAATAGGCACTGACAGGGGTTGGAGCTGCCATGGCATTGGGTAGCCAAAAATGGAAAGGAAACTGTGCGGATTTAGTAAAAGCGCCAAGCAGTATCAATACAACAATAATAGGGTAATTCGCACTGGCCTTGATTACATCGCCATTGTCTAAAATGTCCTGAAGACTAAAGCTTCCGACGGTATTGCCTAATATGAGCAAGCCAGCTAGAAGCGCTAAGCCACCAGCGCCGGTGACGGTAAGCGCCATTCTGGCGCCTTTTCGAGCTTCCGTTTTATGTCCCCAAAAACTGATCAGTAGAAAGGAGCTAATACTGGTCAATTCCCAGAAAAACCATAACTGAATCAAATTGTCAGATAGAACAACACCCAACATAGAGAACATGAATAAAATTAAATAGGCGTAAAATTTACCAATCGAATCTTGAGCCGATAGATAATAGCGAGCATAGAGGATTACGAGTAAGCCAATGCCTAGAATTAATATAGAGAATAGTAAAGCAAGGCCATCTAAGCGAAAGGCAAGCTCTAGTCCAATGGCAGGAATCCATGGGATTGCCTCTTGGAAGCGTTCACCCTGAAAGATATCACCAGCGTGAGACAGAATTAAAAATAAGGTTAAAGCGGGTAATGCCGCTGTCATAAAGGCACAAGCAGTTCGGCTTAAACGAGCAGAAATAAGCGGAATTAATGTACCCAATAAAGGAAGAAAAGGAAGCCAGATAAGTGAGCTCAAGGGCAAATTTCCTTTCTAGTTAGCGAATATACAAGATGCATTTGTGGTGTGAGCATGGTTGTTGTTCCTAACAATCTGTCTCTAAATGTGATTTCTATTCATGACCCTGAGAACGCATAGGGTAATTACTTAACAAGCATAGCCTTTTACTAATCTAATCAATAGCCTAAAACCACCTTCATAGGAAAAAAATACCACAGATTAGTCACAAGGATAAGGGAGAGTAAGAAAGCAAACGACGGAAAAAGTTCCGTCGTTTGCTGAAGAAGAGGCGTCCGCTTTAACTATTAAGCGTAAAAAGGGTCAATTACTGAAAGAAACTCCAGACAATACTGTTCTCAGACCCTAGGCTCCAAAGCAAAACCACCGCGGCGAGCAAGGCTTCTAATACCAAAACTCCAATGCCTAATGTCGTACTGGAAAGTATAAACCCTTGTTTATGACTGATGCCCAAAAAGCTTGGCGTGCCTCGGTAAAGTAAGTAGCCGGTATAGGCTACGCCAGCCACGCAAGCGAGTAAACACAGCCAAATGATCGGATATATAGCAAATAGACCACTTAAGAACATTGGTGTGGCGATATAGCCCGCAAATACAATGCACTCTTGGCGAGGTGGGCGGTTGGCGTGATTTCGAGCCATCCAATGGATTAAACTACCGACCATTACCACAGCAGCGAGAATCAGCACATAAAACAAAACCCCCAAACTAAGGCCATCCATAAAAGAAACCTTAATCGCTTCACTCCCTCCAAATGTCCAGCCAAATTGTGTTGTTCCAATGAAAGTACTCACCACTGGAATTGCTGCCATCCAAAGGACATGGTGATAGAACATGTGGCTTACTGATTCATGTTCCTCGTTAATAGCTCGCCATTCTTTATCTGGATGATGAATAAGACCCCAAACATGATTGATCATGGATTCCCCCTTGCTTCACAACGTGAGCGTAATGGATTTGGAAAAACTCCTGATACAGCCACGCCCAAACAAAAGTGGCCTGTATGAAGTATAGATAGATACGTAAGAAATAACGAAAAAGGTAATAATGTTTTCTTATAAAAAAGTAAGCTTTAGGACGATAAAGGAGTAAAGCCGCTCGTAATTCATTTGTACGCCATTGTTATGCTGCAATCTTATTGGCAGTTGTAATCTTGCTTCATCTCGACAGCGTAAGGTTTATCTACTGGATTATTGAAGTTGGCTCTAACGATTGCGTCTTTTGCTAAGAACTCGAACATTTTCCATTTTGAACAACTCGCATGAACCACGGTATTGGTCGAGTCCAAAATAAGATTATTTTGTTTGTCCGTCAGTTTGAATTGAAAAGTATAAATATTCGTCGGTGTGTCTACCGTTTTGTAGCCACTAACAATGGGTTCCATAAAGTGTCGATAGCGAGTGAAGCAGGTTCGAGTGTTCGAGTCGGCATTTCTACGGCAAATGGTATAAGGAAGGTTTCGCTCGTTATTGAAAATAGGAACTTGTTTTGTTTCAGTTTTGGTTTCTGAGGTGAAGTTTACCACCAGACGATAATCTGGGGTGCTCTGTACTTCCGAGACATTAGTAAAACCGCGTTCTTCAAATGCACTGATAACATCGGGAATGTAGCGTTTGTTCGTGAGCGGATCACCTTCCTCGCTTGAGATCACAGCAATAGCGGCAGATTTATCAATATTCACATTCGAGTCCACGTTGCTAACATTCTGACCAGACAACTTAACGTTGGACGAGCAGCCCGCTAGGAGCGCTGAAAACAGCATCAAAAATGTGAAAAACTTCATACTGGCCTTCTCCATTACTTATCAAATATCCGACACACATAAAAACATACCTAACGATCAAAGCCGAGGCGTGACACACGGCTTTCACGCATTTTTCAAAAAACTTACTGTAACGTAGCATTTAAATGAGAAAATTGAAGGCGGCTGAACGTGGTCATTAAGTGAGCGGGCATAAATAATAGGCAATAAAAAACCCCCCGAAGGTGGTTTTAAATTCGATGCTTCATACGTGCATCCAGTTCCTTTTAAAAAGTGCAAACCCTTCTAAAAACAACCGTTTAATTGGTGGAGGCGGGGGGGGGGGGTCGAACCCCCGTCCGTCAATCCTCTGCCATCGGCTCTACATGCATAGTCACTTCAATTATTTGACCACGAACCGCCCGAAGGACAGGGTGTTAATGGCGAGCCTACTTAATCTTAGAACCTTATCCCTAGGCGGGGCATCGGTTAGCATCTAGTAATTTATGATACTGCAGAATCTCTGGCTACAAGCAACCTGAGGGCAGCACACTAGCAGCGGTTTAGGCTGCTAAAGCGTAGTTTTCGTCGTTTGCGACTATAAAATTGATGCGGGGGATTAACGAGATCACGCATCACTCTCGACATGCACCTTTGGGTTTGTAACCGACGTCGAAACCATGTCGCCCCCAAAAAGTAACTCAAGTCTAACGGAAACAATGTGCTTACGCTAGACATAACGCTGAAATATTCAGTATCTACACGATTGAAATAGAGTGTTAGATGTTGTTTTTCATTAGTCGTTCTTTGTCTCTTGACCAATCACGATCTCGTTCTGTATCGCGTTTGTCGTGGTCTTTTTTACCGGTTACTAAGGCCACTTCACACTTGATTTTGTTGCCTTTCCAGTACAGCGCCATGGCCGCACAGGTTTTGCCTTTCTGTTCTGTCACTTGAATGATTTTCTCAAGCTCTTTGCGATTCAATAGCAGTTTGCGTTGGCGCATTGGCTCGCAGACTACGTGTGTTGAAGCGCTAAGCAGTGGCACAATACGCGCACCAACAAGCCATGCTTCGTTTTGGTGAATGATTACGAAGGCGTCTACTAATTGAGCTTTGCCTTCGCGCAGACTTTTTACTTCCCAACCAGATAAAACCAGTCCGGCTTCGAACTTCTGGTCAACAAAGTAGTCAAATTTTGCACGTTTATTTAGCGCAATAGTGCCCGTGCTACTGGATTTTTTCTTTACTTTACTCATAGTTGGAAATTATACGGTCGATAGCGGCAAAAACCTATGCTTTTCTTGAGGTATGCGCCTGAATGTTAGAAAATTCGCACTTGTTAATTAATTTGTCTGTTTAGGTCTTGTGGGTGTGTTGGCCTCGTCTGCATCTTCCTCCTTTACTTAAACACTTGTTGTGTATTTAGAGCTTAAATTTATGCCTGAAAGTCGATGTTTACAAGGTATCTGGTCAAGTCCATGGATATTTATTTTTGCGGCCAGTGGATCGGCGGTGGGGCTTGGGAATATTTGGAAATTTCCTTATGTGTTAGGGCAAAACGGAGGTGGTGCCTTTTTGTTGGTGTACTGCCTGTGTTTGTTGTTGGTTGGTCTTCCTGTATTGATGGCGGAGGTGGCGTTGGGCCGCACGGTTCGCTCTAACCCTATCGATACGGTAAATGATTTAAGCGAGCGTCGCATCGTTCATAAAGCTTGGGTGTTTGTGCCTTGGTTGGCCGGAGTGACGGGTTTTTTGATTCTGACTTTCTACAGTGTCATTGCGGGATGGTCCCTGGCGTATTTAGAGCGTGCTTTATCGGGTGATTTCAAAGAGATTACTCAGGTTGGTGCGGCCGTTATGTTTGGTGATTTATTATCAGATCCAACGGAGATGTTGCTCTGGCATTCTGTCTTTATGGCGTTGGTGGTGTTGACGGTTGGTCAGTCTGTTACCCGTGGATTGTCGGCGGTTGTACGTTTATTGTTGCCTACTTTAGTGGTGAGTTTGATTCTGCTTTCCAGTTATTCCATGATGATTGGGAATACCGCTGAAGCTATGGACTTTATGTTTCGTTGGTCTTGGCAGGATATTACGTTTGATGTTGTTCTTGCGGCGGTCGGACTTGCTCTGTTTAGTTTGAGTGTTGGCATGGGGGCGATGTTTGCTTATGGCGCTTACATGAGTAAGCGTATGTCCATTGCTCGTGCTTGTAGCATTGTTGTTGGAGTGGATTTGCTGGTGGCAATTTTGGCCGGCTTGGTTATTTTTCCGTTGGTCTTTTCCTTTCAAATCGATGTGGAAGCGGGCCCAAGTTTAACCTTTGTGTCTTTGCCTATCATTTTTGGTAGTCTGCCCGGTGGTCTGTTTTTTGCTGGTGTTTTCTTTTTACTACTGGTGGTCGCAGCGTTGACTTCTGCTATATCAATGTTGGAATTGTTTGTTGCTTGGTTGCATGAGAAATTTTACATTGCGCGTTTGAAAGCGGCTTTTTTAATGGGATTGGCTGTCTGGTTTCTTGGTATTGCGGTGTTATTGTCTTTTAATCATTGGGACAGCAAAATTATCTTTGGGATGAATTTTTTTGAGTTGTTAGATGAGCTTACATCTCTGATCCTTTTACCTGTTGGTGCAATTTTATTGTCTGTTTTGGTGGCTTGGTTTATACCGCATTCTATGTTGCAAAATGAGATGATTACGAAACAGGCTAATCATTTCCAATGGTGGTATAAAACGTTAAAATACATCAGTATTCCTGCTATGTTGGTGATTACCTTTGCAGGTTGGATAGGAGTTTAGTTTGAGTCATATAGAGCGTTTTGCTCATGTTAATTACAGTTGCGAGCAGATGTTTGCATTGGTTAATGATATCGATGGTTATCCAGAGTTCGTGCCAGGGTGTTTGGCTTCTACACTGATTTCGAGAACACCGACTGAAATCGTCGCGTCTTTGGATGTGGGTAAAGGGCCTGTACGACAATCCTTTACGACAAAGAATTTTTTGGAAAACTATAGCCGAATAGAAATGACTTTAGTAAAAGGACCATTTAAAAGTCTACACGGAGTATGGACTTTTACTGAGCTGTCACCGACTAGCTGTAAAATTATGTTGAGTATTAACTTCGAATTAAGCGGCATGCTGAAATTTGCTTTTGGTGGTGTGTTTAGCCAGATAGCCAATACGATGGTGGATTCTTTTAGCAAGCGTGCAAAAGTGGTATACGGTGAATAGTATGAGAGTTGAAGTGGCTTATGCTTTGCCTAATAAGCAAAAAATTATTACATTGGAGGTTGAAGAGGGCTGCACCGTTCGCGATGCTGTTCGTCATTCCAATATTACTGCTTTTTTTCCTGATGTGAATGTAGAAACTATTAAAGTTGGTATTTTTGGAAAAACGGTGCGTAATGCAGAAGAACAAGTGTTAAAAGAAGGCGAGCGTGTTGAACTGTATCGTGAACTGACGGTTGACCCTAAACAAGCTAGAGCCAACCGAGCAGCAAAAACAACAAAAGGCTAGTTGTTTTTAATTTGTGTTAAAACGCCATTGCTGAAAATTAGTACTAGGTCGTTAGCATCACTTTTTTTGGTGTCTGGCGCTGCATATCGAGTTGTGTATAAATAATGCCACTCGTCTGGTTTAAAGGTATCTTTTAACATTGGGTTCCCCAATAGGTAAGTTACCTGAGATTCCGACATGCCAACTTGTAACTGTGATAACTGTTCCTTCGTTATAAGGTTTCCTTGTGTTACCGGAACCTTGTAAGGTGGTGGGAATAAACTGCATGCGCCAAGTGAAAGTGCCGCGCATAGTATAAAAACTGATTTTTTCATTTGTATTATCCTTACTCTGGTATGCTAATGATAAAGTAATTATCAATAAGATCGAATAGAGAATGACTCATGACTAGCGAAAATCAAGAGCTAAAGAAAGCGGGACTCAAGGTAACTTTGCCACGAGTGAAAATTTTACAAATTCTTGAGACTGCAGGTGACCGCCATATGAGCGCGGATGATGTCTATCGTACCCTGCTCGATCAAGGTGAAGACGTAGGCCTAGCAACGGTCTATCGTGTTTTAACTCAATTTGAAACGGCTGATTTGGTTCAGCGCCATCACTTTGAAGCAGGCACTGCTGTTTTTGAATTGGCGAAAGGCGACCATCACGATCACATGATTTGTTTAGAGACTGGTAAAGTGATTGAGTTCGTTGATCCTATTATTGAGCAACGCCAGCATGAAATTGCTGAAGAGCATGGCTTCGATATTGAAGATCACAGTCTGATTATGTATGTGCGTCCAAAGAAAAAATAAACACTCTATTACGTTATAGTGAGTGTGAAGGGCTTAAACTGCAGAGTTTAAGCCCTTTTTTTGATTTCTTGTTACTGTAACTGAACATTCCCAAGCATTTCACGAGCGTGCGCTAAGGTTTGCTCTGTAAGTTCTAGCCCACCTAATAGGCGTGCAATTTCGTGAGTGCGTTCTTGGTCCTTTAACAATGCCACTTGTGACGATGTTGCTTCATCCGCAACTAATTTACTGACGCGCAGGTGTTGATTGCCTTGCGCAGCGACTTGAGCTAAATGAGTAACACAGAAAACTTGTCCGCGTTTGCCAACAGAGCGAAGCATGCGGCCGACCACTTCGGCGATACCGCCACTGATACCGACGTCTACTTCGTCAAATACCAAGGTCGGAATAATCGATGTATGCGCGGTGACCACTTGGATTCCTAAACTGATTCGTGACAACTCACCGCCTGATGCCACTTTGCGTAGTGGTTGAGCTGGCTGGCCTGGGTTGGAGGCGATCATGTATTCTATGTCTTCAAAGCCGTTAGCCGTCACTTGATTAAGTGGTTGGCACTGAATAAAGAAGCGGGCATGGGGCATACCTAAGCCATGAACTTGTTCTTCCACTTTTTGAGCGAGGTCGTCTTTCGCTGTGATGCGCTTCTCGGTCAATGTTGTGGCAAGTGCAGTTAGGTTTTCGTAGGCTTGTTCTTCTTTTTCTTTTAGTGACTCTAAGCTTTCTTCACTGCCTTGTAGGCTATTCAGTTCTGTTTCGACACTTTCTCGCAATATTAAAAGTGTTTCTGGGAGTGTCCTATGTTTTCGAGCCGTTTCATAAATATCGGATAAGCGCTGCTCTACCTCGGTAAGGCGTTCTGGGTTTTGCTCCAGCGTATCTTGGTAATGATGTAAACTATCTGCGGCTTCTTGGGCTTGAATAAGCGCGGTGTTCATCATTTCGAGCGCGCTTTCGAGCTCTTTGGTGGTAGGGTTGATTTGGTTAGAGCTATTAATGGCTTGATGTAATAAAGAGCAAACGTTGCCTTCGTCGCTGTCAATCAAAATGCCACTGGCTTGATAGGCTTTAAATTGCGAATCAGCAATGTTGGATAAAAAGGCTTGTTCGTTTTCCAGTGCTTCAATCTCACCTTTTTGCAGATCGAGTTGCTGGAATTCTTGAGCTTGATAGGCGAGGAGTTGAATTTTAGCATTTTGTTCAGATGAACGATTTTGTTGAGCAGACAGCTCTTCTTTTAGCTGTCGCCATACAGTGTATTGCTGGTTTACTTTTTTGCTTAAATCAGTCAACTGGCCATAGGCATCAAGTTGTTGCCTTTGTGCATTCTTTTTTAATAAAGACTGATGTTCGTGTTGTCCATGAATATCAACAAGTTGACTGCCCACTTCTTTTAAATCGCTTAAGGTACAAGGGCGGCCATTTATATACGCTTTCGAACGGCCTTCCTTGCTGATGACACGACGTAGTATGCAATGTTGGTCATGTTCTAGGTCTCTTTCCTCAAGCCATTTATGAACATGAGGGTATTGCTGTATATCGAAGCTGGCGCTGATGTCAGCTCTTTTTTCACCATGCCTTACAACCGCGGCGTCAGTACGATCGCCTAAGCATAAAGACAAGGCGTCCACCATAATGGACTTACCGGCGCCCGTTTCACCTGAAATCACGGTCATGCCTTTTTTGAATTCCAGCTCTAGGGATTCAACAATGGCGAAGTTGGAGATAGCGATACTGGTCAGCATAGAGTGCTCCGAAATAGAAAATATTTTATATGGTTATTTATACAGTAGTTGGTTGTTTTTTGACAAGTCTAGTTCGCAAATTTAATTCCCATGAAATTAATGCGGTTTTAGTATTGAAAGGTAAAAAGCTGTCCCCATATAACCAGCACAGAGAAAGAATTGTTTCTGTTATTTGGAGTTAAAGAATGAGTGAGCAGCAAAAAAAATCCTAATCTAGACGCGGAGCAAGTTTTGAAAAGCGAAACGCAAAACGAAACAGTAGAAGAACTTTTGGAGCCTGAAGTAGAGCTTTTAGAGGAAGTTACTGAAAATGATGAGCTTGCAAAAGCATTAGAAGAAGTCGCTCAGTATAAAGAAGCGGCACTTCGAGCTCATGCCGATGCGCAAAATGTGCGCCGTCGTGCGGAGCAAGATGTTGAAAAGGCGCATAAATTTGGCGTCGAAAAATTTGCGAAAGCAATTGTAGGTGTTGCGGATAATCTTGAGCGAGCGCTGACATCGGCCCCTGAAACAGGTGAATCAGACCCTGTTCGTGAAGGTGTTGAGCTTACGCTAAAAGATTTGCTTGAAACCTTAGCGCGTTTTGAGGTGGCCGTGGTTGATCCGCATGGCGAACCTTTCGACCCAGCATTGCATCAAGCGATCACCATGATGCCAAATCCTGAGTTAGAGCCAAACACGGTAATGGATGTTGTGCAAAAAGGTTATACGCTTCATGGCCGTCTATTGCGTCCAGCAATGGTTGTGGTTTCAAGCGCGGCTTAAATTGCCTGTCATTTTTTTGACACTAAGCGCTTGAAATATAAAAAAGCGGACCCAAATACAGAATCATCATTGTAATAAACGAATTTATTGGAGAGACAAACCATGGGTAGAATCATTGGTATTGATTTAGGTACAACGAACTCTTGTGTTGCCGTATTAGATGGCGAGAAAGCACGCGTAATTGAAAATGCGGAAGGCGATCGCACCACACCGTCCATCGTTGCTTATGCAGAAGACGGTGAAGTGTTAGTCGGTCAATCTGCTAAGCGTCAAGCGGTAACAAACCCAACAAACACTGTGTTCGCTGTTAAGCGTTTGATTGGTCGTAAGTTTAAAGACGATGTTGTTCAAAAAGACATCTCTATGGTGCCTTACAAAATCGTAGCTGCGGATAACGGTGATGCATGGGTAGAAGTGAAAGGCGAGAAAAGAGCGCCACCACAAATTTCTGCTGAAGTTCTTAAAAAAATGAAGAAAACAGCGGAAGACTTCCTAGGCGAAAAAGTAACAGAGGCGGTTATTACAGTACCTGCCTACTTCAACGATTCTCAGCGTCAAGCAACAAAAAGACGCGGGTAAAATCGCTGGTCTAGAAGTGAAACGTATTATCAACGAACCAACGGCAGCGGCTTTGGCTTACGGCCTAGATAAAAGCACTGGCGACTCTACTATCGCGGTTTATGACCTTGGTGGTGGTACGTTCGATATTTCTATCATCGAAATCGCTGACGTAGATGGCGAGAAGCAATTCGAAGTACTGTCTACTAATGGCGATACTTTCTTAGGTGGTGAAGATTTCGATATGCGTATTATCGAATTTTTAGCGGCTGAGTTTAAAAAATCATCTGGTATCGATCTACATAACGATCCATTGGCACTACAGCGTTTAAAAGAAGCAGGCGAAAAAGCGAAAGTTGAGTTGTCTTCTTCTTCTCAGACAGAAGTTAACTTGCCTTACATCACAGCAGATGCGTCTGGTCCTAAACATTTGAACGTGAAATTGACACGCTCTAAGTTAGAGTCTTTGGTTGAAGAGCTTGTATTGAAATCTCTTGAGCCTTGTCGTCAAGCATTGAAAGATGCCGACCTGACAGCGGCTGACATCGATGATGTTATCTTGGTTGGTGGTCAAACACGTATGCCAATGGTTCAAGCGAAAGTAACTGAATTCTTTGGTAAAGAACCACGTAAAGACGTGAACCCAGATGAAGCCGTTGCAATTGGTGCTTCTATTCAAGGTGCGGTGCTTTCTGGTGATGTAAAAGACGTTCTTCTTCTAGACGTTACACCATTGTCTCTAGGTATCGAGACTATGGGCGGCGTGATGACGGCGCTGATCGAGAAAAATACGACGATTCCTACTAAGAAGTCTCAGACTTTCTCTACAGCAGAAGACAATCAAAATGCAGTGACTATCCATGCATTGCAGGGTGAGCGTAAACAAGCGTCTCAGAATAAATCTCTAGGTCGTTTCGACTTGGCTGACATTCCACCTGCTCCACGTGGCGTGCCACAAATCGAAGTAAGCTTCGATCTTGATGCCAACGGTATCTTGAGTGTGTCTGCGAAAGACAAAGCAACGGGTAAAGAGCAGTCTATTGTCATTAAATCTTCTTCTGGTTTGACTGACGAAGAAGTTGAAAAAATGGTTCGAGACGCTGAAGCGAATGTCGAAGAAGATCGCAAGTTCGAAGAGCTTGTACAAGTTCGCAACACAGCTGACGGTATGATTCACGCTACTCGTAAAACTTTGGTTGATGCTGGCGACAAAGCAACAGCAGAAGAGAAAGAAGCGATTGAAACAGCGATCACTGAGCTTGAAGAAGCGCTAACGTCTAACGACAAAGAGAAGATCGAAGAGAAAACGAATGCGTTGACTCAAGCGTCTGGTACTTTGGCTCAGAAGATGTATGCAGAAGCAGAAGCCGGCGAACAGCCAGCTGAAGGCGAACAAGCTAAGTCTCAGGATGATGCAGTTGACGCCGAGTTCGAAGAAGTAAAAGACGATAAAAAATAAGCGTTAAACCTTATTTTTGCCCTTGTCAAAAAGGGTTGTTAATAGCGAACACGGTTTTAGGACCGTGTTTTGCTATTTGTAATGTCTTAGATTGACGACTTTGCAGACTCTTTAGATTTGGACTTTTCAATTCAGATTTTTTAATTCGGACTTTTTAATTCAGGAATGCCTTCGATGAGCAAAAGAGACTATTACGACGTTCTTGGGGTGGCCAAAAGCGCGGATAAGAAAGATATTAAAAAAGCTTATCGTTCTTTAGCGAATAAGTACCATCCAGATAAAAACCCAGATAACCCAGAAGCACTTGATAAATTCAAAGAGCTGGCAGAAGCTTATGAAATCCTGTCTTCTGATGAAAAACGCGAAGCCTATGATCGATTTGGCCATGAAGGTGTTAATGGTCAGGGCGGCGGTTACGGCGGTGGTGCTGGAGCGGGTGGTTTTAGTGATGTTTTCGGTGATGTGTTTGGTGACATTTTTGGCGGTGGTGGCGGTGGCGGTCAAAGCCGAACTCGTCGTGGTTCCGATTTGCGTTACACATTAGAGCTTGACCTTGAGCAAGCAGTCTGGGGATGTGAAGAAAAAATTCGTATACCAACGCTGGTGAATTGCAAGAAGTGTGAAGGTTCTGGTGCGAAAAAAGGCTCAACGCCGAAAACCTGTGGCACGTGTGGTGGCGCAGGCCAAGTCCGCATGTCACAAGGTTTTTTCTCTGTTCAGCAGGCGTGCCCAGAGTGTCATGGTGCCGGTCAAGTTATCAGCGATCCTTGTCATGATTGCCATGGACAAGGTCGAGTGCAAGAGTACAAAACACTTAATGTTAAAATTCCTGCCGGCGTAGACACAGGCGATCGTATTCGTTTGTCTGGTGAAGGTGAAGCCGGAACGCATGGTGGGCCATCAGGTGACTTGTTTGTTCAGGTATCGGTGAAGCCGCACAGTATTTTTGAACGAGATGGTGCGAACTTATATTGTGAAGTACCTATCAGCTTCACTACGGCTGCGTTGGGTGGTGAAATTGATGTGCCTACGCTAGATGGTCGTGTACGTCTGAAGGTGACGGCTGAATGTCAGTCAGGTAAATTGTTCCGTCTTCGTAATAAAGGCGTTAAGCCTGTGCGTGGCGGTCCAGTGGGTGATTTGATTTGTAAGGCTGTGATCGAAACACCAGTGAACCTAACGTCTCGTCAAAAAGAGTTATTCACAGAGTTGTCTGAAAGCATGGGAGAGGGAACAAATCACTCGCCTAAGCAAAAAAATTGGTTTGACGGTGTGAAGCGTTTCTTTGACGACATTAAGAAATAAAAGATTTGTTATTCCTATCGTTTAAAAAAGGCGCCTATTTGGCGCCTTTTTCTTTTAGTAAATAGTCAATATAGTTGCGTAGTAAATTGGCGGCATTGGTGAAGCTTTTATTGTTCGGAATAATAAAGTCCGATTTGCTGCGAATATCTATCGTCTTTAGTGAGGCTTGGCGTACATGACGCATATAGCGGCTGGTTACTTCGTTCACATCTCGACCACGCTCAGCGATGTCTCGCTTCAGTCGTCGAACGATAGCGATGTCCATGTCGGTGTCGACGTAGAGTAGGTAGTCAACGGCATCACGAATGCCAGCGTCTTGAAACATCATATGACCTTCTACCAATACAATGTGAGTAGGGTCTAAATTTCGGTACCCTATACGTTTGTGTTGTGAGTGATCATAAACAGGAATTTCGTTTGGTTGCTGGCGGTTTTTACAGTTATGAATGGCCAGCGTTATGCTCTCAAGGTCTAACGAGTTTAGGTCGTCAAAGTTGTATACATCTGGGTCAATACTGCCACACCCATTATAGAAACTGTCTTGGCAAAGAACGGTGATTGTATCGCCTTGACCTTCCGCTAATAGAGAGCATAGTCGGCTTTTTCCGCTGCCGGATACGCCTGTGATGCCAATAACAAGAGCCATGAATTACCTCAATAAATAAAGTTTTGATGCTCCTTTGGTTGAAGGAGTTTATAGTGTCGTATTATATATCAGGTTTGTCTTTTTTTGCCCAGTCAAACTGGAACATGACATCTCATTGGGAAAAAGGTTAATGTCTAGAAAATTTACTTCAGTGTTTGCTGTGTTGATTCTTGTTTTAGTGGGAATGACGACGGTTGTAAATGCAAAAACGACTGAAATTCCTCAGCTTTCTAATATAGCCGAATTGTTTGGTTTGCCACTGAATGATTTGAGCTTGTCTCGGTTGGAGAAGAAACTTGATAGCATGGGGTTACATAGTTACCCTTCTTATAAAGAGGGAGAAGTGAGCTACAGTTTGGGGCCTGAAGGTATTTTGGGTGTGACTAATGCGACCATTTTTTCGAATTCATCTAGGTATGTACAGCAGGCACTGTTGTCAGGCGTTGTGGGAAGTCTTGAAAAGCGCCAGGCGCTGGGTGAATTACTACAGAAAAAGTATGGCGCTCCTAGTGAGGGCTACTTGAATGACGGCATTGGTCGTTCAAAGTGGCTGTTTAAAGATGGCACTATGATCGAGTTTCATAATAGTACTTATGATGTATATATTATGTATGTCGATGAGCGGCCTAGAGTGATGGGGCGTTCTGGTCAAATTGATGTTGAGGCTTTGTCTCGTAAAAAACCGTAGTGTTGTATTTTTGCTTTGTAGTATTTATTATTATGTTTATTCTAGATCTTAATCTTCGTTTGGCGCACTTAATTCAACCTCACCTTCATGACATATCTTTGGCCTTGGTGGCCACCTGCTTGGTAGTGTATGGCGATAAAGTGAATGGGTTTCTTAAGCGCTTAGTTTCTTCTTGGGTCTTTATTGCTCGGGTTATGGCGTTTATTTTGATGTGTACGTTTGGGTACGGACTTTTAGCCTTGTGGAGTCAGCCACTGGTTTATTGGGGGATTACACGCGTTGATTTTGTGTATCGCCCCGTTTTGTTGCTTGCTTGTTTTTGCTTTTTGGGGGTTTTGGCGGAAAGAAAGCGTCATTTATAAAATAATTCATGAAATTATCTACCAGTTTACGTTGCCAAATTACAACATAGCGGCGCTATTTGTGCGGATGTGCCGCTTGATAGTGCGATTATGTAGTAAAGTTTCTAACCCTTCCTTTTTATTTCGTTATTTCTATAAAAAAACACTCTAAACTACCGGTTTTAAAGGTTTTTTGTAGTCTTCTTACAATTTGTTTTTGTCTAATTCTCTCGTTAAACTGCGCCCATATTGATACAACAGAGTCTTTTTTCGGGGGCAGAAAATGACAAACACTTGGTTACAAACACTTTCGCAAGCAGAATCTATGATTCCTCTTTTGGGTAAACTTGGTCGTGAAAAAGCGATTAAAGTTCAGTTGGCAGGAAACACCTTGATGGCAGACTCTGTTACTGGATTAATGACGGCTTTTGATCAGCATCCAGAGCTAGATCTTGTGCAAGTCTATCAAGTGTTGGAGCAAGTTCTTGCTAGCAATAATGCACATACCACCGTGGAGCTTGAGTCTCTTATTGCAGAAGCGGATGTGTCTTCTGTATTGGCGGCGCATTCTCAAAATGGCTCTGAAACCCCTGTTGTGTTGTACGGCTTTGGTCGCATTGGTCGTTTGCTTGCTCGTCGTATGTGTGCGTTAGGTCATACAACACCAGGTATGGCGTTGGCGGCTATTGTTGTTCGTAAGGCTTGTGATAACGACCTTGCTAAACGTGCGAGCTTATTAAAATACGATTCGGTTCACGGCATATACGAAGGTTTAGTTAAGGTTGATGAAGCGAACCAATCATTGATTATTAATGGTTCTCCAGTAAAAATCATTTATGCTTCAGATCCTGCTGAAGTCGATTATCAAGCGCATGGCATCGACAACGCTCTATTAGTTGATAACACTGGGCGCTGGCGTGACCGTGACGGTTTGAGTGTTCACTTGAATCGCCCAGGTATTGAACGTGTTGTATTGACCGCGCCAGGTAAAGAAATGAAAAACATTGTTTTCGGCGTAAACGACAGTGATATCACCGAAGACGATCGCATTGTTTCTGCGGCGTCTTGCACAACCAACGCGATTACACCGATATTGTCTGTTCTTGAAGACAAGTTCGGTATCGTATCTGGTCATGTTGAAACGATTCATGCTTACACCAATGACCAGAATCTAATCGATAATATTCATAAGGGTGATCGTCGTGGCCGTGCAGCAGGCATGAACATGGTGATGACAGAAACGGGTGCGGCTAAAGCCGTTTCAAAAGCGATTCCTTCTCTAGAAGGCAAATTGAGCGGCAGCGCCATCCGAGTTCCTGTGATTAACGTCTCTATCGCGGTATTAAGTCTAAATCTGAAGTCTGAGACATCGGTTGAAGAGATTAACCAGTTGCTAAAATCGGCGTCTAATAGCGCCGAGTTAACAGGGCAAATTGGCTACAGTGAAGAGGCGGATGCGGTGAGTTCTGACTTTATCGGTTCTCAACAAGCAGGGATTTTAGATTCGTTAGCAACGAAAGTTCGCGGCAATCAAGCGACATTATATGTTTGGTACGACAACGAGTATGGTTACAGCTGTCAGGTGGTTCGTTTGATGGAGAAACTTGCTCAGGTAAATTTTATGAGTGTTGAGTTGCTTGAAGAGCAAGCTGCTTAATAAATAACGACTGCATTACATTGTTTTTTTGAACGGCGACCCCTAAGGTCGCCGTTTTTTGTTCTGATATGGATGTCATCAATGTTGGAAAGAAAAATCGGATAAAAAAAAGCCGGATAAAAATCCGGCTTAAATAAAAGTAACTAGCAGTATCACACTGTGGGGAATGATACGACTCACTCAAAACATGACTGTGGGACACGTTTTGAGAATAATACAGTTAGGGCTGTATCGGTAAATATTAGGTTGCTGTTAAACCTAAGAGATAACGCTATTTTAGCTTCAGAGAGGAAGGTTACAAACGATATAAATTGATTTGTAGGATTAGATAGATTAATGCAAAATACAATAATATATTCTTGAATACGCGCCTTGTTACTTTAGGTTATTTTTAATTTTTCGTGATTTACTGTTTTTTTTACTTTAATTGATCATATTAGGGTGATAAATGCGATTTTTAGGTGCACATTCAATATATAGAAAATATTTTCCAATCATCTTTTTTTATTTTGCAGTAGCTGAGCTCGTCTTATGATGGTTTTTTTATGAAGTCTATTCCTTTGGCTGGACTGGGTACGTTTGCTATCGCTGCGCGCCATTTGAGTTTTACAAAAGCCGGGCAAGAAATGCACCTAACGCAAGGCGCTATTAGTCAGCAAATTCGGCAATTAGAAGAAAGGTTAGGGCTGACTTTATTTATTCGTTATCACCGGCGTTTGGAGTTAACGGTAGCCGGCGCACGTTTGGCCGTTCAGTTAAATCATAGCTTTAATGAAATTAATGAGTTGGTCTCAGATCTGCAGGAAGAAGAAACCTCCAATATTTTAACCGTTTCTGTTATGCCATCGTTTGCAACCAAATGGTTGATTCCTCGACTGGGCAGTTTGCAAGAAGCCTATCCTGATTTACAGCTTCGCATCCAAGCTAACGATAGAGAAGTGAACTTCCAGCGTGACAGGATTGATGTGGCGATAGTGCATAGCCATGTTCATAGCTCCAAAGGACATATTGTTCCCTTGATGAAGGACAAGGTGTTTCCTGTTTGCAGTCCTGCGTTTGCGCAGCAACGGGCTTTGAGCGAAGCGAGTCAATTAGCACAAGTACCTTTATTAAATGATGACTCTGAATGGCGTTTTTCTAGTCCTTATGCCGAGTGGGAGAAGTGGCTGCTACTGGCTAATGCAAAAGGTATTAAACCTTCTCGTGGCATCAGTTTTAACCGAGGTGATCTTGCTGTGCAGGCCGCTATTGCAGGGCAGGGTGTTGCCTTAGGAAGAACGCCTTTGGTGATGGATGATATTCAGCAAGGGCGATTAATGATGCCGTTTTCAGAAATATTGGACGAAGGGCATGCGTATTTGTTTGTTTGCCCTGAAATGCAGCGCCAGCGAGAGCCGGTTCAGCAGTTGCTGAGTTGGTTAGTTGCACAGTGCTATCAATATTCACCAGAGGATACTTTGACGACGCCCGATGATTTGAACTCACTATAAGTAGTTATCTAAAAGCAGTTTTACTGAAATCGCCAAGCACATAATAATCACCATAGGACGAATGAGTTTTACACCTTTGGTGATGACGAGACGTGAGCCGATTTGCGCGCCAAACCATTGGCCTATTCCCATAACAATCCCTAACGCCCAAATAAGATGGCCGCTAAAGGCAAACATCGCGAGTGACGCTAAGTTGCTGGTCGCATTGAGTACTTTCGTGTGTGCCGTTGCTGAAACCACCGTCAATCCCATTAGGCATAGGTAAGCCGTTGAAAAAAAAGCGCCGGTGCCAGGGCCAATTAAGCCATCATAAAAACCAATACTGGTACCGATAATCACGGCAAACTGCACATGAGTAAGAGAAAACTTACTGGCAATATAAGGTTGAAGCTTTGGCAAAAAGAAAAAGAAAATAGCCACGGCAATTAAAATAATAGGCACTGCTTTTAGCAACAGGCCACTGTCTAGATAAGAGACTAATAGTGTTCCGAAGACGGCACCGATTGCCGTCATTGCAATGGGTAGCCACATATCCGAAAGTGTCACTTGTCCTTTTTTAATAAAGTGATAAGAAGCCGAGACTGTGCCTGCACAGCCTTGTAATTTATTGGTCGCCAATGCCTCCGCTGGAGAAAGGCCTGCTGCTAATAAGACGGGAACGGTAATCAGGCCGCCGCCGCCTGCAATCGCGTCGATCATTCCGGCAAAAACGCGGCCCCAAAGAGCGCAAGATAAACCCAAAGAGAAATCTCAAAAAATACAAAATCCATTGCGTGTTGTTTCCTATTATAGAGGGAGGTTAGGCGCGTTTTAGTAGACCAAAAAAAGCCCACCTAAACAATCGTTTAGATGAGCTAATGAGTAGGAATGTTAGAATTCGTTACCGACGATATTACACTTTCGTTTGTATGTAGCCTTCAAGGGTAGTCACTTGATCTGGTGTCAGCTCAAGCCCCAGTTTAGTGCGGCGCCATAGAATGTCTTCGGCTGAACGTGCCCACTCATGATTTATCAAATAATCGACTTCTACTTGATAAAGCTGATTGCCAAAGTGTTGCCCAAGCTCGCTCTCGGAGTTGACTTTATCCAGCAAAGTATGGGTTAGCGTGCCGTAGCTGTTAGCAAAGCGACGAGCAAGGTTAGCGCCAATGAAAGGGTAGTCTTGTTGAAGTTTCATGGCGAAGGCGTCCAATGACATGTCTAAATTACCACCTGGTAGTGGTTTGCTGTCTGTCCAAGCCTCGCCAAGGTTATCGAAATAAGGCGTAAGTTTAGTCATCGCTGATAAAGCCAGTTTACGATAGGTCGTGATTTTTCCACCAAAAATACTCAGTAATGGTGCTTTGTGATTTTTGTCGTCTAGATGCAGAGTGTAATCCCGAGTCACAGCGGATGGATCAGAGGACTCGTCTTCTAATAAAGGACGAACACCGGAATAGCTCCATACGACATCGGCTGGAGAGAGTGTTTTTTTGAAGTGATCGTTTGCCACTTTTAAAATGTACTGGGTTTCTTCTTCGGAAATCGTCACATCGTTAGGGTTGCCCTTG
>LNFX01000165.1_pt1 | contig 27772 bp, 26 predicted proteins | sample 1500681 | NCBI WGS metagenome assembly LNFX01 (sample SAMN04254626, study PRJNA301722) | marine sediment metagenome | isolation source: antarctic beach sand mud | place: Antarctica | collected 2015 | reverse complement strand
ATGAGCGTGCCAGTAGAAGTAGTCGCCATCGCGCCAATGGCACGTTGGCGTGACAAAGACTTGTCCGTCTTTCGTTTGACCAACATGACACATTAATGAAGCATCCATAATATTAAACGCGGTTTCTTTGTCGTATTGAGCGCGGTTTGGCCCACGCTTCACTTTACTTAACGCTGTTTCGAGAGAATCGCTCATACTCTAAATCCTTGTCATTGTTGATTCGTGTCTATATAACAACAGAATAGAGAAGGCTGGCCTCTTTAAAAATAGCCAGAATAGATATAAAAAAACAGGCCAGTTATGAAGCATGCGATTGCTAGTTTACGTTTTTCATTGGATGAAAGCGGAGCACCCTATTACCAACAACTGATGAGGCAAATTCAGCAGGGCGTGGTATCGGGAGAATTGTCTGTGGGTGACAAACTGCCCTCTTCTCGTTTTTTGGCTGGATCGTTAGGCGTGTCACGGAGTACCACATCACGGGCTTATGACCAGTTAATTGCAGAAGGCATTTTAACCAGTGAAGAAAAGCGCGGAGTGTTCGTTGCGGCGTTGCCGATGGTGAGTAATCGCTTGAAGAGAATGCAGGGTTCTTCTGTTCCATCTACTCAGAAGCACTTGGAAACGTTGGCATTTGATTCGGGTGTTGATGTGTCCGTGTTTCCAACCAAGGAGTGGGCAGCAAGCATGCGGCGAAGTTGGTTAAATCCAGACTTAACCGTGTTGCAAGGTGGCTATGTGACCGGATACCCAGATTTAAAAGAAGCCATTGTCGACTATTTGTATCGCGTTCGTGGCCTTGAGTGTGTGGCAGAGCAAGTGATTGTGACGGCGGGCGCTCGTGATTCATTGCTGCTCCTGCAACATGCAATCACGCTATTGGCTCGTTCAGAGACGGATTCAGATGATAGCGTAGGAGCTCAAACTATTAAGTGGTGGACGGAAGAACCCACTTATCCGCCCATCCGCGAGGCCATTCGTTCCCATGAACAAACCGGAGCGCTGCTTATTGACGAAGAAGGTCCGTGCCTGCCCGCGAGTGACACTGTTTCGAATGTGGCGGTAATGACACCAAATCGACAATACCCACTTGGCGTGAGCATCAGCTCAGTTCGTCGTCAGCGGTGGATTCAAGCGATGCAAATGACGAATGCACGCTGGTGGTTGATCGAAGACGATTATGATAATGAGTTTGTGTATCAAGGTCGGAGTAATGTGCCATTTATGCAAACAGTGAGTGTTCATGATCAGGCTAAAGATCGGGTTTTCTTTGTGGGCAGCTTCTCAAAAGTGCTGTTTCGCGGCTTAAGGTTGGGGTTTATTGTCGCACCAGTGGTACATGTGCCGGTCTTACAGCAAAGCCAACGAGAGTTAGGGTCATCCGCGTCTTTGCCCATACAGCCAGCGGTGGCGGATTTTATGCTGCAAGGGCATTTCGACCGCCATTTGAATCGTATGCGTCGGCATTATCGGCTCAAGCGTGATGCGCTGTTAATTTTATTAGAGGCGCATTTAGCGAGGTGGTTTGATTGGAAAAAACCACGCGGCGGTATGCATGTCTTGATTGAAATTAAACCCGAATTTGTTTCTTTGATTCGCACAGAGGCTGTTTTAGATCAGAGGATTGCCCACGACATTGCCAAGAACGATATTCTTCTTTCTACCTTGTCTGAGCATTTTGCTCACAAACAGTATCATGACGGTCGATTTGGCTTTGTGTTGGGTTTTAGTGGACCATCGGAAGAAAAAATGAAAAAAATAATTATCGCACTAGAAAAGTGGTTTACCGAGATATTAGACAATGTGTAAGGCTTACAATTTGTAAGGATTTTGTAGTGAAAGAGTGCTAACCTCAGTGTTTTCAGGTTGAACTGTCGAGATTCACTCAAGACAAGAATGTGATTTTTTACGAAAAGACCGTGAAGCAAACAGGAACAAAGGCTAAACTAGACTTTGTGCGGTTGTTTAAATTTTGCTATATTCCGCACACTTAAAATCGTATGACACGAATAAAAACAGCATTTTCATTTTAGTTTTTATGGATTGGATGAAGAAATTGAACATTTTTCAAGACATTCTGCATTTTTCTGTGCATTCGTTATCCAGCGCTTTGGCGGCTTCTATGCGCCCATTTATTACCGTATCTTGCTTGTTTTTGTGCTTCTTTGTATTTACTACATTATTCTCTTCATCTGTCGAACCTATTCTTAATTCGGGGCTACTTTCTGGTCTCGCATTAATCACCCTGTTATTGGTTAGTTATTTGTCCCTTATGATAAATATCAACCCTGCTCGCCAAAAAATGGCCTTCTTTTTAACTCGTGTTGGTGCCCCTTATGGGTATTCCTATCGTGCTGAGGCACGATACACGAAGAGATGTAGAGCTCCCTTTTTCAGATTTAGGTGATCCAAAAAAACTATTGCTGCGTTAATACTCTTAACTAGGTAATGGTCTTTGTGCTGTTTTCAGTGTGGTGATCTTTACTGAAATACCCGGCATTGCCGGATTTTCGTTCTGTTGCTTGATGGTCAAGTGGCAGTTTTGTGAACCTCGGGGTTAGAGGATGATTCTCTTGTTAACTCGTATCCTAAGTAAAGTCGCTTTGGCGGTAATGGTGGGCTTGCTCGCCGGTTGTCAGGGTGGTGTGCTCGATCCTAAAGGGCAAGTTGGTATTGAAGAAAAGCAACTTATTATTGTTGCTACTTTGTTGATGCTTCTTGTTGTGATTCCTGTCATCTTCATGACACTTTATTTCGCTTGGAAATATCGTGAAGGTCGTGACGAAATCTACGAACCAAAATGGTCGCACTCCACAAAAATTGAAACTATTGTTTGGGCTATTCCAATTGTCATCGTCATTATTCTTGGCGTGATTACATGGAAATCTACCCATGCATTGGATCCTTATAAACCTTTGAAATCGGATAAAGATCACATCAATGTTCAGGTCGTTTCGATGAACTGGAAGTGGTTGTTTATCTATCCGGACCTTGGTATTGCTTCTGTGAACGAGCTTAGATTCCCAGCAAACGTTCCTGTTGCTTTCCAAATTTCATCTGAAGGCACGATGAACTCTTTCTTCATTCCGCAGCTGGGTAGTCAAATTTACTCGATGGCAGGCATGGTGACTAAGCTTCATTTGATTGCTAATGAACCAGGTACATTTGACGGTATTTCCGCAAACTATAGCGGTGCCGGATTTACTGGGATGAAGTTCGATGCGATCGCTACTCCAACAGAAGCTGATTTTGATGCTTGGGTTGAAGGTGTTAAGGCTGGTACTCACGATGTCATCAACAATGGCATATTGGATCAAACGTCCTACGAGAAGCTTGCTGAATTTGATCTAGATGCACATCATCATGAACCAACTCCAGTTCAGTATTACAACTCAATTGAACCAAGCATTTTCATGGACAACGTTACGAAGTTTATGAAAGATCATGGTCAAGTTGAATTGCTGAAAGGAACTTCTTTTGAACCTAAAATGATTCACGACGATTCAAGTCATGGTGAAATGAATCATAGTGATATGAATCATGACGAGTCTCAAGACTCATCGCATGATATGCATACGGAGGTTGAAAAATAATGTCTGCACTCTTAGGCAAACTATCGTGGGACGCTCTTCCGTACGACCCGATCGTTATTGGCACATTGTGTGTCGTTGCGATCGTGGGTTGTGTACTCGCTTTCCTACTTATCAAGCACAAATTGCTCGGCGTACTCTGGAGTGATTGGTTGACATCTGTTGACCATAAAAAACTGGGTATCATGTATATCGTTCTAGCGTTAGTAATGCTAATCCGTGGTTTTGCGGATGCCATTATGATGCGTTTGCAGCTTGCGCTAGCAACGAACGGTGACCCTGGCTATTTACCTCCGGATCATTACGACCAAGTCTTTACAGCTCACGGTGTTATTATGATCATCTTTATGGCTATGCCATTTATGATTGGTCTAATGAACATTGTTGTGCCACTACAGATTGGTGCTCGTGATGTTGCCTTCCCGTTCCTAAACAACCTTAGCTTCTGGCTAGCGGTGTCTGGAGCGATCTTGATTAACATCTCTTTGGGACTTGGCGAATTTGCTAAAACAGGTTGGGTGGCTTATCCGCCGCTGTCTGGTTTGCAGTATAGTCCAAGTGTCGGGGTCGATTATTACATCTGGGCACTTCAGATATCCGGTATCGGTACGACATTAACAGCAGTTAACTTCTTGGCTACTGTTTTCAAAATGCGTGCACCTGGTATGAAATTGATGGACATGCCGATCTTTACTTGGACCTGTACTTGGGCCAATATTTTGATCGCAGCATCGTTCCCAATTTTGACAGCTGTATTGGCCATGTTGACACTTGACCGTTACCTAGACTTCCACTTCTTCACGAATGATGGTGGCGGTAACTCAATGATGTATATCAACTTGTTCTGGGCATGGGGTCACCCTGAAGTGTACATTCTTGTACTTCCAGCATTTGGTATCTTCTCTGAGATCGTTTCTACCTTTACTGGTAAACGTTTGTTCGGTTACAAATCCATGGTTTGGGCAACGGCGTCGATTTCCATTCTTGGCTTTATCGTATGGTTGCATCACTTCTTTACCATGGGTTCCAGCGCAAATGTTAACGCTTTCTTTGGCGTAATGACGATGATCATCGCGGTACCAACGGGTGTGAAACTGTTTAACTGGTTGTTCACTATGTACCGTGGTCGCCTTCGTGTGACGGTTCCGGTGCTATGGACGCTTGGTTTTATGGTGACGTTCACTATCGGTGGTATGACAGGTGTTCTACTTGCTGTACCAGGTGCTGACTATGTATTGCATAACAGCTTGTTCTTGATTGCCCATTTCCATAACACCATCATTGGTGGTGCGGTATTTGGTTATCTTGCTGGTTTTGCTTTCTGGTTCCCTAAAGCGATGGGCTTTCACCTTAACGTTAAGTTGGGTAAAGCGGCGTTCTGGTGTTGGTTAGTCGGTTTCTTCTTAGCCTTTATGCCATTGTACGTGTTGGGCTTCTTGGGTATGACACGCCGCCTAAATCACACGGATAATCCTGATTGGAACATCTGGTTATATATTGCATTGGTTGGCGCATTTGTTATTTTGGCCGGCATTATTTGTCAGTTACTACAATTGTATGTCAGCTTCCGAGATCGTGCGCAAAACATGGACACTACTGGTGACCCATGGAATGGCCACACGCTTGAATGGTCTACATCTTCTCCACCGCAGTACTATAATTTTGCAGAAGTGCCTGTCGTGTCTGACATCGACGCTTTCACTGATATGAAAGAGAAAGGCCAAGCTTATGTTCGTAAAGAAACCTATGCTCCAATCCACATGCCTAAAAACACTAAGGCTGGGATTATCATTGGTGCTCTTATTACGGCATTTGGTTTTGCAATGATTTGGCATATTTGGTGGTTGGCAATTGTTGGCTTAGTAGGTTCTATCGTGACCTTTATTGCTCGTGCCTACACAACAGATGTTGATTACTATGTTCAGCCTGATGAAATCGCTCGGATCGAAAATGAGCACCTAGATAACGTGGCTAAGGGGTAATCATGAGTACTACACATATGAATACGCACGACGCTCACGAAGCTGATGCGCATCACGACGAGCACCACGATACTGGTGGAAATACGGTATTTGGGTTCTGGATTTACCTAATGACGGATTGCTTGTTATTCGCATCCGTCTTCGCTACCTACGCTGTGCTCTTTATGAACACAGCTGGTGGTGTGTCTGGTAAAGAGATTTTTGAATTAGACTTCGTATTGGTTGAAACCGCCGCGCTACTTGTTTCAAGTATCACTTACGGTTTTGCAATGATCTGCGCGCACAGTAAAAACAAAAAAGGCACCCTATCTTGGTTGGCTGTTACGTTTTTATTGGGCGCCGTGTTCATTGCGATGGAAATCTATGAATTCCATCACCTAATCGTTAACGGTAACGGTCCGCAAGAAAGTGCGTTCTTGTCAGCTTTCTTTACCCTAGTGGGTACTCACGGCTTACACGTAACCGCTGGTTTGATTTGGATGTTTATCATGATGATTGAAGTCATGAAAACGGGTCTTACTGGGCGTGCTTTGACTCGCCTTAGTTGCCTAAGTTTATTCTGGCACTTTTTGGATGTTGTCTGGATTTGTGTTTTCACCGTTGTTTATCTGATGGGGGCGATCTAATGAGCGATCATTCTTCTGAAGCAAATTTACACGGTAGCGTTAAGTCCTACCTAACCGGTTTTGTATTGTCTGTTATTTTAACAGGCATTCCATTCTGGATGGTAATGACGGAAGCGTTTGATAAAGGTCCAACATATATCACTATTGTGTTATTAGCAGTTGTGCAGATTTTTGTTCACTTGAAGTATTTCCTTCACTTGAACTTCTCTGACCAAGGCAAGCTGGATACTTATTCATTCATTTTTTCTGCAGTGATTATTGTGATGGTTGTCGCGTTATCCGTATGGATTATCTACGCCTCCAACGCAATGATGATGTAAGCAGAATTATTTGATGAATATGCGGACTTCTTTCATTTTAAATAATGCGCGTCCGATGGGAGCTTATAATGATGTTTAAGCGTTATCTTCAGGTAACTAAACCAGGCATCATTATGGGCAACCTCATCTCTGTTGCGGGGGGCTTTTTTCTAGCCTCTCGTGGCGAGATTGACTGGATTCTTATGCTAGCGACTGTGATTGGCTTGTCGTTGGTGGTTGCTTCTGGCTGTGTCATTAACAACTTTGTCGATAGAGATATTGATGCCAAAATGCAGCGTACACGTAACCGTGTGACGGTAAACGGAGAAATGTCAGGCAAAGCCGCTTTTTTCCATGGTGTTGTATTAGGTATTGTTGGTTTTGGTTTACTCGCATTTTTCACTAATTGGGTCGCCGTCGCTTTTGCGGTATTCGGTTATGTGGTTTATGTTGGTTTTTACACACTTTACTTTAAGCGCAAGTCCGTTTATGGGACTTTTGTTGGTAGCTTATCTGGCGCTGTGCCTCCTGTTGTAGGTTATTGTGCCGCAGCGGGTCAGTTTGATGCTGGTGCTGCGATATTGCTGGCAATGTTTTGCATTTGGCAAATGCCACATTCTTACGCTATCGCTATTTTTCGCTACAAAGATTACGAAGCGGCGGGCATTCCTGTATTGCCTGTTTCTCAAGGTATAGCGAAAGCTAAACGACATATCATTTTTCACATTGCCCTCTTTGCGATAGTAGCAGCGCTTTTACCGCTGACGGGTTATGTTGGAATTGGCTTTATGGTCGTTGCTTTGGCAACCAGCCTTTGGTGGCTTGCCATGGCGTTACGAGGGTATCGTCCAGGTATTGATGTAAATGGTTGGGCACGACAAGTGTTTTTCTTTTCTATCATTACTGTCACGGCACTTAGCGTGACGATGGCGCTAGATTTTAACGAAGTGTCACCGAATTTACTGGTGTTTGCAGCACATTAAGCCACACACAAAAACGAGCTTCTTGGCTCGTTTTTTATTTCCACTAATTTCCCCCCGCCTTGTTAACTTCCTATTTTGTCAATTATTCGTTATTTTGAATGCTTGCTCGTTGAATCTCATTTTTAAAAATAACGTTTTATCCTATAGTCGTTATCGTTTGAAATAGAACGTTGGTTTGACGTCCACAATCAAAAAGGATGATGTGAATGAAAACGCTTTTAACTTTATTGGCGCCGGTAATAATGCTCTGCTTGCTCGCTTCTAACGCAGCGTATGCCGATGCGGTGCATTGCAAAGCGTTATTAACCAAAGCGCCAGAAAACGTTCAGATTACGGCCGTCATGCAGAGGCCAGATAAAGAGGTAAGAAGCCCTTATTGTTTGGTCACAGGAATTATGGCTCAACGAATAGGGGTTGATAGTAAATTATATTCCATACAATTTGAGTTGCGATTGCCCAATTTTTGGCAAGGCCGTTTTGCTTATCAGTTTAATGGCGGAAATGATGGCGAAGCGAAGCCAGCATTAGGGTCTGTGACGGGGCTTCTCGGTTCACAATATGCGATTAACCAAGGCTTTGCAGTTGTTTCTAGTAATGGTGGGCACGACGCTAGGGCTAACCCTGAAGCTGGTCTTGCTGGCGGAGCCGTGTTTGGTCATGACCCAGAAGCACGTCGTGATTACGGTTACGGCGCTGTTCAAAAATTAAATCCCGTCGCTCGTTCTTTGGTTGAAAGCTACTACCAAGCTCCGATCAAATACTCTTACGGCATTGGTCAGTCCAATGGTGGCCGTATGGCGATGGTCGCTGCGTCTCGTTTCCCTGATATGTTTGATGGCCTATTGGTGGGGTATCCTGGTTTTAATTTACCCAAGGCCGCGCTGCAACATGCTTGGGATATTCAGGCTTTACATCGAGTCAGCGACGATATTAGTCAAGCGTTAACCACGCGAGACTTAGATGTATTTGCGAAAAATATTCTTGATCAATGTGACGCACTAGATGGCATCAATGACGATATGATTTTTTCCACAGAAGCTTGTCAAAATGTCTTTCAGCCAAAAGCCTTGGTTTGCACCAGTAATTTTGATCGTGACTGTTTATCACTCAATAAAGTCGCCGCTTTGATTCGCATGCACAAAGGACCACACAACTCAAAAAACCAAGCGTTGTACACCAGTTGGGACTACGACGCGGGTATTCGTTCTAAAAATTGGCGAATGTGGAAAGTAGAAAGCACGATATCCGCTTGGAGCAATAAGCCAATTGGCGTCGTGATGGGCGCCGCTTCTCTAGCACACATATTCACCACGCCTTTTACTAATGTCGCTGGCGACGTGTATTCGCTTGAGAAGTATTTATTGGCGTTTGATTTTGACAAAGACGCGCCCAAAATTTATGGGACGAATAATCAATTTAAAGAATCGGCGATGTCGATCATGACCCCGCTTGATGCCGTAAAGCCAACACTGACTGAGTTCAAACGGTTGGGCGGAAAAATGATGATTTTCCACGGTAACAGCGATCCGGTTTTTTCAGTGAAAGACACCATGCGCTGGTATGATTTCTTGAATTTCGCTTTAGAAGGTCGAGCTCCTGAGTTTGTGCGTTTGTATCGAGTTCCCGGTATGCCTCATGGTCAGGGCGGGCCGTCGGCGGATCAATTCGATATGCTTCAGCCATTAGTTTCATGGGTAGAAAGAAAAAAAATCTCCTCAGGACGTGATGGCGTCCACTCGCACTGAAAATCCAGAAATTACCGCTCGCATGGCTGGTATGACACGCCCTTTGTGTCCTTATCCATCTTACGCCAAGTATAAAAAAGGCGATCTTCTTAAGGCGAGTTCTTTCCAATGCGTTGTCACCAAATAAGGTGAGGCCTTGTTAGGTTAGCGACCGCCACCCACGTCAATAAAACCACCCGTGGTGTAGCTGGCCTTGTCGCTGAGTAACCAGAGGATTGCTTCAGCGACTTCTTCTGGTTGCCCACCCCGTTGTAATGGTAGATTGGGACCGATGCGATCAACGCGTCCTGCTTCGCCGCCGTCGGCGTGCATATCGGTGTAAATCAAACCGGGTCGAACGACGTTTACGCGAATGCCATCATTTGCGACCTCCAATGCAAAACCTTTAGAGAAAGAGTCTACCGCCCCTTTGCTTGCGGCATAATCCACATACTCATTTGGAGAACCGTATACAGAAGCAAGAGATGAAACGTTAACAATGCTGCCGCCCGAGCCGTTTTGGCTGATTGCCATGTGCTTAAAGGCCGCTTGGCTGCACAGCATCGTCCCGAAGACATTGGTTTCAAAAATTCGTTTCCAGCGGCTCAGATCCGTTTGAGAAAACGACATTTGAGTTTCTAAAATACCCGCGTTGTTCACGAGAGCGCTGATGGGGCCCCAATGAGTATGAATGTGATCGAATAACTCGGTGACTTGTTCCGCATCACTTATGTCGGCTTGAATGCAATGCGCTAAGCCGCCAAAGGCGAGAATATCGGCGACGACTTGCTCTGCCGACGTTGCGCTCTTTCTATAATTAATAATGACTCGATAACCTTGTTGGGCTGCCAACTTAGCGGTTGCAGCCCCAATGCCTCTCCCTCCGCCAGTGATCAGCAAAATAGGCTTGTTCATATCATTCTCCCTGTATTTTTACCGACGATGGTTTAACAATAACCTGCTTCATTGAGCAAAACCAGATGACAAATTGTTACGAGGTTGTTGTTCGCTCTCATGGGAAACGCTTTAAGCTTTAAGGCATTTTTTGTGTCTTTGTCGATCAATGTAGACATAAGCTAGTACTGTCTAGAGGCACACGTTATCATGCGCACTTATCTATTATCTTGGTTTTGTCTGGAGGCTGGCATGAGCTCATTAGATCGACACTTTATTTTGGGCTATGGAAGCCTAATCAATGGCGAAAGTCGTGCAATGACGGGTGAAACGGGGAATGTTTGGCCAGTTAAATTGCAGGGTTTTGAACGCCATTGGTCGGTGATGTCAGTCGATTATGGTATGAGCTCGGTTGCGGTTATTGAAGCACCGGAAAAAGCCTGCAATGGCGTATTAGTCGAAGTACCATACGATCAATTTACTTTGTTTGATGAACGAGAAAAAGGCTATCAGCGAGTCATGCTTAAAGCTGAACAGTTAATAGCGTATCAAGATGATCCTTTACCAGAAGGCACGTATTGGGTTTATCATACTAGGGATGTGGTTGAGCCTCATCATCATTGCCCCATTGCGTTGAGCTATCTTGATGTTATTTTGTCTGGCTGCTTAGAATATGGCGATGCGTTCACACAAGATTTTCTGACGTTAACCAAAGGCTGGACATCGCCTCTGCTGAATGACCGAAAAGCACCCCGTTATCCTAGAGTGCAACCAGACCTTGCTACAGAACGTTTGAATATATTATTAGCGCCTGTAACCACCCTTACTATTAAAGAGCTATCCGTAACTTATGAATCTTAACTCGACGAGCCAATTACTGGCACGCAACGAAGACGAACTGTCCGGCAAAATTTTATTTGCCAATCCAGAAGACATTTATCCTCTGAATTTAAGCAAACAAGCCGATGTGTATGCTTGGTGCCAATCAAAAACCATTTATGATGCTTTGTCGCGAGTCGGTTTTGCGGAAGAGAAACTGTCGTTGTCCGCACAATGGTCCGTCGACAATGGCGGTGACTTTGATCACATTGTGATTTATCAGTCAAAAGCCAAAGAATTATTAGATTACTTACTAGCCGCAGTATTGCCTCTTTTAAAAGAAGGCGGTCGAGTATGGTTAGTGGGAGACAATAAAAGCGGCGTAAAATCTTCTATGAAGCGTCTAGAAGTCGGTTTGGACGAAGTAGGTAAACATGATGGCGCTAAGCACTGTTTACTTTACAGCGGCTTCAAGCGCCGTCCTGCTAAACCTTTTGTGTTCGAAGACTGGATTGTGACGTGGAAACAAGACGTGGCAGGACAAAGCGTGACGTTATGCAGTTTGCCGGGCGTGTTTGGTCACGGTAAATTAGACAAAGGCACTGAGCTTTTCTTGAACCAACTGAACCAGCATCGCTTTATTAGTGACGTAGCCAACGCTCGCATACTCGACTTTGGTTGTGGCGACGGTATTCTTTCTCTTTGGCTACACAATAAAACAGGCGCACACATTACCGCACTGGATGACAGCGCATTGGCGTTAAAAGCAACGGAATTAACCTTTGCAGCAAACCAACTCAGTGATGCGGTTACCCTGATTGCTTCGAATGGTTTGTCAGAAGTAAAAGGTCGCTTTAATTATGTTGTCTCAAATCCGCCTTTTCACAAGGGTGTAAACACCGACTACAGCATTGCGGAAAGTTTTTTCATGTCGATCAAACAGCACTTAACATTGAACGGTGAATTGTTTGTTGTGGCGAATGATTTCTTACGCTATCCGCCAATGTTAGACGCCGCGTTGGGTTCTCACACTCGTCTTTTCCGAGACAAAGGTTATGCGATTTATCAAGGCCGACAACCAAAAAAACGCTAGGACCTAAGCTTCTGACTTAACAAAAAAAACGCGCAATCTTCACAGAGTGCGCGTTTTTTAGTTTATCTATTGCTGCATATTTTAGTGTAACTGATCTGGCGTCACGACTAACCAGTTTTTATCTGCTGTAACTGGCTGACCTAGAGCGGATTGCTGCTTAGCGGCATCATCCCACCACGCTTCCATCTGCTTCATGTATTTCGCTTTGCGGTTGACCCAAATACGCATTCCGCCTTTATCGGTATCTGTACCGTTGAACAACATGTAACCATCGGAAAGAGGAGAATCTCCCGCCACTAATACTGGTTTTTTCCACTGATCAATCCACCCAAGAATCGAACCAAGTTTGCCTTCGTACCATGTCATAGGGTTCATCAAGAAGGAAGTGAGTTGTAAATCAAGGTTCTTTTTCTTGATCATACGTCCCCTTTTTGATTTGCAGTCTTGACGTGGTTAAATCGCCTGTTTTCATGTCTTTTAACAGCATGTTTACGCCAATAACATTTTCTGGTTTCACGTTATAGCCGTATTGAGGGTCGCTGGCGATCATCCGTACGATTTCTTCGCTCGCCGCCGTCATCACATAAACTTCAATGCCATTTTCTTGAAGACGGCTATAAAGCTCCGTCATACCGGTAAAGACTTTAGGTGTGTTTACGCTGCTTTTTACGACCTTGTCACCATCGTAATAGGTGATTGGAACGGGTTTATTGTAAGCCATCACTTCATCTACATAACCTTTGAGTTCTTTTAAGGTGAATCCAGCGAAGATTTGAGCGACCCACGGGTAGCAGACTAAATTATCAATCTCACAGAGGCGATAGTAATAGCTGTTTAGGCTTTCTTTGTAATCAGCGGTGTCTTTGAATGGAATCAACTTTAACGATGCGTCCATCGTTTCTCGGGTTAACAAACCTTTCATTTCCAAATAGGGTAATAGAGATTCTTCTATATCGTACTGGTAGCTAGTGTTATCCATATCGAATACAGCATAAGCACCAGTATTCGCATTTTTCTCGATCATTGTATTGAGTTCTTCAGCAACGCTTTCGGGCCAGTGAGTGAGCTCGGTTGCGTAGATAGATACACTGCATAACATGAGAGAGGTACAGAGAATGGATTGGAATTTCATAAGGCTTCCTTATTTAATGAGTGATAAGGGTAACGTTTATAGGGGCGTAACACCAATATCAAAACCGACATCTTCTTGCTCACTAATAGGATAGAGATGAGAAATCAAGATTTTTGGTTCATTGCTGATGTTTTTCACTTGAGTGCGATCGACATTTTTTAGCACAACCGAAAATCGATCTCAGACTAAATGGCACAAGCTATATTGTTCTCACAGAGAAAGTGCAATTAGACTATAAATAACAAACAGAAAGGATAGATTTTAAGCAAAAAACCACTAACACTCGACGAATATTAGTAGTTTTTTATATTATAAATAACGTTTACGAGTGAAAGTCCCTCATCCAAAGCTGCAAGTGTTTAAGTAACGCTAAAGGCGCTTCAGTTAACTGGCGGCCAAGCCGAGTCACAATATGAACTTCACCGGAGGTTAATATTGGATCGGCTATTGGAAGGGAAACGACAAGTTTGTCTTCCAATTCTCTTCTGACAACGAAGTCCGGCAAGATAGTGACACCCATATTAGAGCGTACAAATTCTTTGAGCAGTGAAAAAGAATTTACCGTCATACTTGGCGTAAATTTTATTCGGTGCTTGAATTCGGCCACTGAGATCAGTTGTCTTACACCAAACTCCGTTTCTTGAAGTGCTATTGAGTAAGGCATTATTTCTTCAAGTTGAATCGGACGATTTAAAGAAATTAATGGATGTTCAGGTGGCACGATTAAACACAAAGGGTGTGATGATATCTCATGAGAACGAAGTTTTTGATGATGCGGAGGGTGAAATAAAACGCCTATATGAGCTTCGTCTTCTTCTACTCTACGAATTAAGTCATTAGACCCGCCCATATGAACGGACAAGGTTAAATCGGGATAAGTCGCCTGAAATTGAGGCAATGCTTTTGACATAATATCGCCAATAAACCCTTCTCCAATGGCTAATGAAATATGGCCTGATTTTAAACCTCTAAGCGCTTGAAGCTCGGATAAACACGCTTCTTCATTTGATGTAGCCTCTCGGTAATACCTTAATAAGAGTTGACCTGCTTCTGTAGGACGCACACCTTTTCGATGACGTTCGATAAGTAAACAGGCCATTTCCTCTTCTAACTGAGTAATTTGGCGACTGATAGCGGAAGGTGCCACGTCTAACTTATCCGCCGCCGCTCGAATCGAGCCCAATGAAACGGCTTCGTAGAGATAGGTTAAACGTTTGGCATTAATTTCTTTCATAATTAGCTTCTTGTCATTAACTCTTTCCAAGACCATAAAGGAAAAAAGGTGGTGAGCCTAGCTCACCACCAAAAAGTGACGCAAAGGGAGGCATGATGTCATCGTTTTAGCGAAGCGGAAGTTGCTGCGTTACTAACGAACACCAAAATTGGATGGCGACTTCAATCACTTTATCATTGAAATCGTAATAGGGATTGTGAAGCGCCACGGAATCCCCTTCATCCACACCCAACCAAAAATATGCGCCGGGACATTGCTCTAACATAAAAGCAAAATCCTCGGACGCCATAGAAGGTTGAATATTGTGATGAGCATGTTGTTCACCCAGGTGGTTTGTTGCCACTTGATGGATGATAGCAGCATGCTCTAAATGGTTGGTTGTGACGGGATAGCCACGGTGAAAAGTCAGTGCAACCGTTAGCCCTGGCGATTGGTTATAACTGGCGATGTAATCAGTCATAAGTTGTTCAACTTGATTACGCACTTGAGGGTTAAGGCAGCGTACTGTTCCCCTTAGAGATGCGGATTCAGGTAAAACATTAATGGCTTCTCCACTGTTAAACATGGTGATGCTAACCACCGCGGATTCCAATGGTGAGACATGACGAGAAACAATAGTTTGTAAACGTAGAACGAGATCTGAAGCCGCTACGATGGGATCAATCCCCATATGTGGCATAGCAGCATGAGAGCCTTTCCCCGTTACGGTAATGTCAAAGGTATCGAGCGAGGCCATCATGGCGCCGTCATTAACGGCAATATCGCCTGCTGGCAATCCTGGCCAGTTATGTAGCCCGTATATAGCGTCCATTGGAAATCGTTCAAAGAGACCGTCTTCTATCATTTTTTGAGCGCCACCTAGGTTTTCCTCGGCTGGCTGAAACACAAAATAGACGGTACCGCTGAATGTTTTTTGATCCGCAAGATAGCAAGCAGCACCAAGTAACATGGCAGTATGGCCGTCATGACCACAGGCATGCATACAGCCTTTATGTTGGGATTTATGGTCAGGAGCGCCTAGTTCTTGAATAGGTAAAGCATCCATATCAGCTCGTAAACCAATAGTGGGTCCTTGACCATTTCTTAAAACGCCAACAACACCTGTTATTCCGATTCCTGTATGAACCTCTAATCCAAAACTGCGCAATAGATCGGCGACTTGTTTTGATGTTTGGTGTTCTGCAAAACCTAGCTCTGGATGCTGGTGGAAGCCTTTCCGCCATTGTGTTGCATCGGCGACAAGTTTTTTAATATCAATCATAATTACTCCAAATTCGCGCTATAGCCAAAGTTAGCGACAGGGGTACGAGCTGTTTCTACCCACACACTTTTAACTTCACTGTATTCTCTTAAAGCATCAAGACCAGATGACCGCCCATACCCACTGTCGCCATAACCGCCAAAAGGAGAGGCAACATTGATGCTTTTATAGCTATTAATCCAAAATGTTCCGGCTTTTACCTGATCTGCGACGCGATGGGCTCGGCCCACATCTTTTGTCCAAACCGCACCAGCCAAGCCAAAGCGACTGTCGTTGCTATCGCAATGGCGTCGTCTTCGTCTTTAAATGGAATAGCGACAACAACAGGGCCAAAAATTTCTTCTTGCGCACATGCCATCTGATTTTGACCTTTTAATACCGTAGGATTGACATAGTACCCCGTACTGTCAGGTACAGATGGAAGGCCATTATTTATTACGGTTGCTCCTTCGTTCTTCGCTATCTCTAACATTTTTTTAACATGGTCATATTGCTTGGCATTATGAATAGGACCAATTTGTGTGGTGTCATCTTGAGGAGCACCAATCACAAAATGTTTAGCGGCTTGCGCGACGCCTTCACAAAAACGATCATAAATACTTTCTTGTACTAACAAGCGCGACCCTGACACACAGCTTTGCCCTGCGCCGGAGAAGATAGCCGCTTGAGCACCTTTTATAGCAAGCTCTATATCCGCATCCTCAAATACAATATTTGCAGATTTACCACCCAGTTCTAATACACAAGGAATGCCTCTTTCTGCGGCGGATACGGCGATGCGTTTGCCTGTCATTGGTGAACCAACAAATACGACTTTACGTATATTCGCTTGTTTTATTAGTCTTTGACCGGCGGTATGTCCATAACCTGAAATAATATTAATTAAGCCTTTTGGTATTCCGGCTTTATGAGCAAGAGTCGCGACCAATAACGAAGAAACAGGTGTGAGTTCAGACGGCTTTAAAATGACGGCATTGCCCGCTGCAATAGCAGGAGCGAGCTGCCAACCACAGGTGAAAACAGGCGCATTCCAAGGTGTGATTTGTAATACAGTGCCAAGCGGTTCGTATTTAACATAATTAAGGTGTGATGTAGGAACAGGAATAACGTCCCCATGAAGTTTGTCAGCCCAACCCGCATAATACTCGAACATCTCGGCGACTTTTTGCACTTCTACTTTTGCATCACGTAGCGGCTTGTTAGAGGAGTAGCATTCCACGATCGCCAAATCCTCTAAATTTTGACGTATTTTATCGCCAATAAGATACATAATGCGGCCGCGAGCTTGAGCCGTCATTGCCCACCATTCTTTACCTGCGATTTCAGCCGCGGAACTGGCTTTTTGAGTAATAGATTCATCGGCATCTGAATAACGGAACAGCTCACTGCCGTCATGCGCATTGTGGATGACAATATCGTCTCCTTTGCCATGGATAAACTGACCACCAACAAAGCTAGGAATGCTGTCCACATCACTCCAATATTGACGAATAATATTCTGGTATGCTGTTTTCATATCGTAACCCTCTTATCCGAAAAGCGTTGGGTTGGTGCATTTTGCGATACAGCAAAAATCGTCGCTATCAACTAATGTAGCGCGACTTTCATCCCACAATTTGGCTGTTTGAGCCGCCATAGGCAGATCTAAATTAAGTTGCTGTGCAAGATCATGCGCGAGACCCACATCTTTTCTCATCAAACCCATTGTAAAACCTGAGTTATAGGCTTTATTCATTACCCAAGTTGGGAACATAGCTTGGCTTGCACCGCTGCGTCCTGACCCTACATTGATGGCTTCTAGTACTTTTTCTGGGTCAACGCCGGCTTTTTCCGCCAAGGTTAGTGCTTCTGATGTGGTGATAAGGTGAGCGGCGGCTAGCATGTTATTTGCAATCTTCGCGACGTTTCCTGCACCGACTCCACCAACGTGAACACGAGTGCTGCTCATTGCTTCAAGAATCGGTAGGACGGCGTTATAAGTCGTTACATCGCCACCTATCACCATACTCATAGTGCCAGCCGCAGCGCCTGCAGGACCTCCAGAGACAGGAGCATCTAAGAATGCGATGTCATGTTCGGCCAATTTTTTGGCAACCTTCTGACTTGTTTCAGGAACAGACGTTGTTGTATCAATAATGGTTGTGCCTGAAGGTAAAAGTGTTACTAAGCCGTTCTCGTTTAGGCAAACGGCTTCAACATGTTCTGCTTTAGGTAAAGATAAAATAATCACAGAACACTGTTTCGCAAGATCAGATAGGTTGTGAACGACATTGATGCCTTGTTTGATCGATTGTTCTCGGGCGGCTTCAGATAAATCGTACCCGATGACAGAGATTGCTTTGTTAACTAGAGTCGCGGCCATGTTTCGGCCCATATTACCGAGCCCAATGACACCAATAATTTGATTCATAATAAAAACACCTACGATGTATGTTCTTTAGATAATGCCATTTGATGAAGGTTCTTGAATGTATTTCGCACTTAAATAATGTTGCCTAAAAAGCAACACAGATAAATTTAAGCGTTTAAGATGTAACTAAAGAGGCGCATGGAGACGGCCTCTTTAGTCACGGTAAGAATGGCTAGTTATAGGAATGCGTTGGCGACAAACGCTGAACCAACATAAGTACCAGTAAATACTAGGATAGAAATGGCTGCGATTTTGAAGCCTGAGCGCTTAAATAAATCTACTTCCATTTTGGCAATTGCCATCGCCGCGTAGGCTAATACAGGCGTTACCATAGCAAGAAAACTTATATTCTTAAGTTCCGCTAAGATGGGAGCTGACAAAGGCGAGACAGGAATGGTCAAAAGCACACTCACCAATGACACCCAAGCGACAGCTGGAAACCCGATACGTATGAATTTTGCGAGTAATAAGCCCACTATTACCATAGCGAATATGATGAGCATGGCTGGAAAAGACGTGATTGGGTTAATCCCCGTTCCTGCCCAGTTGCTAACAAGGCTGACGATAGAGATAACAGCAAGTGCAACAATGCTTTCATTTAAGCTTAAACGGATTTCTTCTACTTTCGCTTCAGCGGTATTTTCAATGTGAGCGCTCATATTAAAGTGTCTCCGTTGTGTTTGTTTTATTCGTATTTTCACCTGACAGTTTTTTGTAAAACCACTCTGCGAAAGGTAAAGCAATAAAAATGGCAACGTATAGACCTGTTGCATTGGTCAACAGATTACTGGCGCCAGCAAAAGCTAAGATTTCATCTTTCATTGTTGGGAAAGCTGTTGCTAAAGTACCTGAACAGGCTGCCGTCATACTGCCACTGCCTACACCACACGCCATCGCTAAGGCTCTTGGATCAAACCAACCTGTTGTCGCTAGAAAGCCTGCTAATAAAGCAAAATAAATAGTTCCGAACATAGTGCCCATTACGTACACGCCCATCACACCAATACCTTCTTTGCTTTTAAGGCCGTAGCGATCAGAAATTAAAGCAATGTTTGGTTCACGAGCAATAGAGTAAGTTGAGCCAATAGCTTCTCGACCCATTTTAAATACTATAACCGCAATAGGCATAGCGATAAGCATAGTCCCTAAGTTCCCTAGTTCTTGTAGAATCATAGCGGAACCTGCTTCGGCAATTTTTGGTAGTGCTGGACCGATTAAGGTTCCGAACTTCGCAATAAAAGGCAGAATACCTATAACGATAATAGGCGCGGCAATAGACGCATTTTTCTTAGTAATGATTTTCTGTGAAAATTTGGTGATGTTTGGATTTATAAAAAGACATAGAACAAAGGCGTAAAACAAAGGCAAAAATAGCAGCTTAGCATTCGCAACAGGGATACTCTGAATGCCAACCCATTCGGAGATAACAGACATAGCAATAACGATTAAATGCAATCGCCAATTCAGCAATAAGCTTATGGTGGTGGATTGAGATTCCATTGCAAGGCTCCAATGATTTTAAGTGAAAGACACATTTATAAAACGCTTTTATTTGTTGCCTTTTAATAAACCTATTGTTGCGTTGAGAGCAACTCTATGCGGAGTTGATATATTATCCGATAGGAAATTAGTAAAAAATGAGCCAGATTCTTCAATATTTCCTGCACTTTTTTTGGACGTGAGCTGCACTAAAATTGATCCTCTTTATAAAGAGCTTTGTTGTGCGGTGAGAGACAAATCACGGTGTGCTGGCTTTTTGCGCTAATATGATGCACTTTCAAATTACGTCATTTATTTAGAAAATTTATTACACTATTTTTACCTTCACATTCTTATTCAAAAAAATATACGAAATGGACTTCTTTAGTACTAAACGATCTATATGTCTCGGGGAAAGTACAAACCATATTAGGCTCTTTGAAAGCGTAAGAAGGCTTACTTTATGATTTTACTGTGTTTGAGGGTGCTGTTGAGTTTTTTAGCGTTCGGTAAGCGCCAATTTAGCGGCCAATAAAGCAAAACTCGCGGCAAAGGCTCGTTGTAGATATTTTGCCACGTTAGAGGAGCCGATTAAGTACTGGCGCGCTTTGCTAGCAAGTACCCCGTAGAGAATAAAACCACGAGAGTCATGCCCATAAAAATACCGCCAAGTAGCAGCATTTGGCCAACAGTAGAGCCAATATTGGTCACAATAAACTGAGGTAAAAACGCTAAGAAAAAGAGAGTGAGTTTTGGGTTTAATACATTGATCAAACAGCCTTTCAGCGCGACTTGAAATAGATTGATGTTTTGCGCTTCTTTCTTTCCTAATGTTAAGCCGCCTGTTTCAGTCCACATACACCACGCTAGATAGAGCAGATAAGCTACGCCAGCAAACTTCACGACCTGAAACGCCAACGCGCTGGTATTAAGAATTACGGCTAAGCCAAAAATGCTTGCTAACATGGAAGGCACAATGCCTAAAGTACAGCCAAAAGCCGCCGCAAACGAGGCTCGCACTCCCTGAAATAGCCCTGTTGAGAGGGTGTAAATCACACCAGTGCCAGGGATCAGAACTAGAATAAGAGAAGTGATTAAAAACTCTGTACTTACCATGAGCTATTCCTTTATTTGTTGACGTTAGGCTGTATTTTTTATTGTGGACTATTTATTCTGGACTAATTGTAGCTCAAAATGCGGTGGTTTTTCAAATAATGAATAGGGCGCTTTTCTCAACTCTGTTAAAGTGACAGGTATGAATCTCACAGCCCATTATGTTGATGGCGCTGACACCCTAACACTAGGAATTTACTGTGAACAATAACGATATCTTGCGCCGTCTTCGCTACACTTTTGATCTTAAAGAACTGTCCATTGTAGACATTTTTGCCTCTGCCGATGGTGTTGCCACACAAGAACAAGTGGTTAGCTGGTTGAAGAAAGACGACGACGCAGGCTTTGTTGATATGACCGACTTAGAGATGGCGACTTTCTTAAATGGTTTTATTAACACTAAGCGTGGTAAACGTGAAGGACCACAACCTGAACCTGAAAAGCGTCTAACCAACAATACTATTTTCATGAAACTGCGTATCGCTTTGAACCTGCAAGCAGAAGAAATTTTAGACATCATGCAACTGGCAGAATTTAACCTTAGCAAGCATGAACTGAGCTCTTTTTTCCGCAAGCCAGACAACCGTCATTACTGCGAATGCAAAGACCAAATTTTGCGTAATTTCTTGATGGGATTACAGAAGCACTACCGCGCGTAATCTATTCACGAGTCACTTTTTTGAGTTTAAAAAAACGCCCTTTCGGGCGTAAAAACTCACTGGGAGTGAATATCCTTTTCGTGCCGTTAATTTTTAAGCAGCGCCTTCCTCAAGTATCTTAATTCGGTTTTCTTCTACGGCGTGACACGCAATTAAATGACCTTGTTCTTGGCTTTCTTCGCTGTCTAATCTCAATATTGGTGTTTCGCTGCTGCAGCGGTCGTTTGCATAGCTGCAACGTCCGTGAAAAGCACAGCCAGATGGCGGATTAAGTGGCGAAGGCATTTCGCCTTCTAGCTTAATACGAACACGGCGCTTATCGGGTGAAAGCTGTGGCGTACTGGAAAGTAAGGCCAAGGTATAAGGGTGTTTTGGGTTCTCGAACAGTTGTTTACACGAACCTTGTTCAACCACTTTTCCCAAGTACATCACCATGACGTCGTCGGCGATGTGTTCCACCACGGACAAATCGTGGGAGATGAACACATAGCTCAAACCAAACTCTTCCTGCAGATCCATCATTAAGTTCAATACTTGCGCTTGAACCGATACGTCAAGCGCTGACACAGGTTCGTCTGCGACGATGACGTTTGGGTCGAGCATAAGGCCGCGAGCGATGGCAATACGCTGACGTTGTCCACCAGAGAACATATGCGGGTAGCGGTCGTAATGTTCTGTCTTTAGACCCACTTTCGCCATGATAGCGAGAGCTTTCTTTTTGCGTTCAGCTTTAGAAAGCGTGGTATTGATCACCAAAGGTTCTTCTAAAATAGAGCCGATTTTCTTACGTGGATTCAATGAGCCATAAGGGTTTTGGAAGATGATTTGGATCTTCTGACGTAACTTCGCTTGAGCGTCTGCACTCAAAGTTAGTAAGTCTTCACCTAGGTGAGCCAAGCTACCACCAGTCGGTGTTTCAATCATGGTGAGCATGCGGCCAAGGGTGGATTTACCACAGCCAGATTCGCCTACTACTGCAAGGGTTTTGCCTTTTTCAAGATTGAAACTAATACCATCGACGGCTTTCACTACGGCGTTTGGCTTGAAGAGGCCTTGTTTTACCTGATAATGCTGCTTTAGGTTTTCCGCTTTTAAAATTAATTGCTTATCTAATGTATTGTCGAATGAATTGTCGGGTTGGTTCATGTGGATGGTCTCCCTTCACTGTCCAATGGCGTGTGGCACTTCACTTGGCGATCAAGGTCGCCTTGGTTCGCAGGTTCAACCTTGCGGCAATGGTCTGTCGCGTAAGGGCATCGAGGGCTTAACAAACAACCCAAAGGACGATCGTATTGACCCGGCACCACACCTGGTAAGGCTTCAAGTCGTGCTTTACCCGCTGCCGATTCTGGTAGCGATGCAAGTAAGGCTTGCGTGTATGGGTGCTTTGGTGTGCTGAATACTTCTGATGCAGGGCCAGATTCAACGATTTGACCAGCGTACATAACAATCACGCGATGAGCGACTTCGGCGACTAAGGCCAAATCGTGAGTAATTAACACCAAACCCATTTGCTTTTGACGTTGTAAATCAATCAACAAGTCGATGATCTGCGCTTGAATGGTTACGTCAAGCGCCGTTGTCGGCTCGTCAGCGATCAATAGGCGTGGATTACAGCCAATGGCCATGGCAATCATCACTCGTTGGCTCATACCGCCTGAGAGCTGATGTGGGTAGTTGTCTAAACGTGACTCTGGCGCTGGGATGCCCACTTGAATTAATAGTTCTATGGCGCGCGCTTTCAGTTCTTTTTTGCTACCGCCTTGATGGGTTTTCAAGGCTTCAATGATCTGATAACCCACGGTGAAACAAGGGTTAAGGCTGGTCATCGGATCTTGGAAGATCATCGCAATGTCAGAGCCGGTGAGCTTACGACGTTGCTTTTCTGGCATGGCTTGAAGGTCTTGACCTTCAAAGGTCAGTTGATCGGCGCTGACTTTACCGGGAAAATCGATTAAGCCCATGATAGACAAAGAACTCACACTTTTGCCTGAGCCCGATTCCCCAACGATGCCGAGAACTTCCCCTTCTTCGACCTTGTAACTGATGTTATCCACGGCGCGAAAATTGCCGAAGGTAACGCTTAAATTTTCCAACTGTAACAGTGACATAAAAACCTCTCTTACTGTTTCAACTTGGGATCAAGGGCATCACGTAAGCCATCGCCCATGAGGTTAAACGCCAATACGGTGATCAAAATCATCAAACCGGGGAAAGTAACTACCCACCACGCGCGCTGTACGAACTGCAACGCATTGGCCAACATAGATCCCCACTCTGGGGTGGGTGGCTGCGCGCCAAGACCCAGAAAGCCCAACGCCGCCATATCAAGAATCGCACTGGAAAAGCCAAGAGTGGCTTGCACGATAAGTGGCGCTAAACAGTTTGGTAAAATACAAACAAACATCAAACGCAATGGACTGGCGCCGATCACGCGAGACGATGTCACGTAATCACGAGACATTTCCGACATAGTGGCAGCACGAGTCAAACGCACATAATGCGGCAGCGAGACAATGGAAATGGCGAGCGCAGCGTTGACGATGCTTGGCCCTAAAATCGCCACAATGGCAATGGCCAAAAGCAAGCTTGGCATCGCCAACATGATGTCGACGATGCGCATAATTGCAGTGTCGATCATGCCTTTGAAATACCCAGCCACAAGACCAAGTAAAATGCCTATTACCAAAGACGCGGTAACGGCCACGATGCCAACAGCAATGGAAAGACGAGAACCATAGATCAAACGCGATAAAATATCGCGACCTACGTCATCGGTTCCCAATACAAAAGACCAGTTTCCGCCTTCTAACCACGCTGGTGGTAACAAAAGCGCATCGCGGTACTGATCGGATGGTGAATGTGGTGCCACAAAGTTGGCAAAAATGGCCATGAAGAAAATCAATGCGATAACAATAAGGCCTGCGACTGCGCCTTTGTTGGTGCGAAAATAATGCCAGAACTCTTGAAATGGCGTCATGGGCACTGGCGCAGTGACGACGCCGCTGTCCGTTGACGTTTTTATAGAAGTTGTCATAACGTCTCCTTATCGGCTGTGTCGAATACGTGGATTTACAATGCCGTAAGTAATATCTACTAAGAGATTCACGACAATGATGATACAAGCGACAATCAAAATACCGCCTTGTACAACGGGGTAATCACGACGTCCGATCGATTCGATTAACCATTTACCAATGCCCGGCCAAGCGAACACGGTTTCGGTCAAAATCGCCCCAGACAGCAAAATGCCGACCTGCAAACCGATCACGGTAATGACAGGAATCAAGGCGTTGCGCAGCGCATGAATCACGATGACTCGCCAAGGGGCAATGCCTTTCGCACGAGCCGTTCGAATGTAGTCTTCGCTTAGCACTTCCAACATAGAAGAACGCGTCATACGAGCGATTACAGCCATAGGAATCGTGCCGAGGACGATACTGGGCAAAATGAGATGTGAAACAGCCGACGTAAACGCGCCAGCTTCATCAGATAATAATGAGTCAATCAGCATAAAGCCGGTGACATCCTCAATCCAATAGGTAACGTCGATCCGCCCAGAGACGGGCGTCCAACCGAGGTTGACGGAAAACACCAGCATTAATAACAGTGCCCACCAGAATATGGGCATCGAATAACCGGTGAGAGAGAAGGTCATCACCGAGTGATCAATAATGGTTCCGCGTTTAACCGCCGCAAAAATACCGGCAGGTAAACCAATAAAAATAGCAAAGATAGCGGCACAAGTTGCCAATTCTATGGTGGCGGGAAATAGCGTGAGGAACTCTTTCATCACTGGTTCTCGTGTGATTAGAGAGTTGCCTAAGTCACCTTGTAAAACACCGGTTACGTAATGAAAGTATTGAACATACAACGGCTGATCAAAGCCTAATTGGGCACTAAGTTCGGCATGGCGCTCTGCGCTCACACCGCGTTCTCCGGCCATCACTTCGATGGGGTCTCCGGGAATTAAGCGAATAAGGGTAAAAGTCAGCAAGGTTATTCCGATGAAAGTTGGAAGAACGAGGCTTAAGCGACGAAAAATAAATTGGAACATAAAGGACGGGCTCTCTTGCGATGTTATGTGATCGAGCAAGGTGCTCGGTCAACAAAACACCTACTCGCGTCCCAGCGAGTAGGTGTTTTGTAGTCCGAAGGACTTATTTCTAAACGTCTATTATTTGCTTACGTTGTAGAAGTAGTGACCACCAAGTGGATCGATTTTGTAGCCTTTCACTTCTTTACGAATTGGCTCGTACACAACAGAGTGAGCAATCGTTACCCAAGGCGCTTCACGTTTGAAGACAACCTGAGATTCTTCGTACAGTGTCGTACGCTCAGCTTTGTTTGGTGTTTGTTTTGCTTTCAGCAACAGGTTGTTGAATTCTTCGTTACACCACTGTGCACGGTTAGATCCGCCAACGCCGTCACAACCTAGCAATACGTATAGGAAGTTATCTGGGTCACCATTATCACCAGTCCAACCTAGCAATACCGTATCGTGCTCACCTTTCTTAGAACGGTTTAGGTATTCACCCCATTCGTAAGAAATAATTTCGGCTTTCACGCCCACTTTAGACCAGTCTTCTTGCATGATTTCAGCCATACGACGGGCATTTGGGTTATATGGACGTTGTACTGGCATTGCCCAAATATTGGTTGAGAAACCATCTGGGTAGCCTGCTTCAGCCAATAATTTTTTCGCTTTCACTGGATCGTATGGGTAATCCACAACTTTCTTGTTATAAGACCACATGGTTGGCGGAATTGGGTTCTTAGCCGCTTTACCTGCGCCTTGGAAAACCGCATCAATAATCGCGTTCTTATTTGTTGCATAGTTTAGAGCTTGGCGAACACGAATATCAGTAAAAGGTTTTTTCTGAGTGTTAAACGCTAAATAACCTACGTTCAAACCTTCTTGGCTCATTAAGTTGATGCTTGGATCAGATTCCATCTGTTTAAGGTCAGCTGGATTCGGGTAAGGCATCACATCACATTCGCCTGCTTTCAATTTCGCATAACGAACAGAAGCGTCTGGAGTGATAGAGAAAACAAGACGGTCGATTTTCGCTTTGCCTTTCCAGTAGTCTTTAAACGCTGTGTAGCGGATCAAAGAATCTTTTTGATACTGAACTTTTTGGAAAGGACCGGTGCCAACTGGATCAAGATCCAATTTTTCAGGCGTACCCGCTTTCATCAGAACATCGGCTTGTTCTTTTGAAAAGATCGATGCAAAGTCCATTGCCAAGTTAGCAACAAAAGGTGCTTCTGGTTGATTCAATACAAATTTGACCGTGTAGTCGTCGACTCTCACCATCTCTTTGATCAAAGTATCCATGCCCATACCGGTGAAGTACTCGTAAGAGCCACCAGAGACAGTGTGGTAAGGGTTCTTTTTGTTACCCTGACGATCAAACGTGAAAATGACATCGTCAGCGTTAAAATCACGTGTCGGTTTGAAGTCTTTCGTAGATGGAACTTCACGCCTTTACGTAAATGGAAAGTGTTATTCAAGACCGTCGCTAGAGACGTCCATAGCTTGTTGCTAAGCCTGCCTCTGTTTCTGTTGTGCCCAGTTTGAACTCAACCAAACGGTTGAACATGTTTTTGGATGTTGCATCAAAAGTCGTACCAGACGTGTAAAACGCAGGGTTAAAGCCTTCAGGGCTACCTTCTGAACAATAAACCAGTGTGGATGCAGCGTGAGCAGAAGTGCCAATTGCTCCAGCCGCCATGAGTGCAAGCGTAAGTTTTGCTAGCCCTTTTTTCATTGAAACTCTCCATTAACGTAATTATATTTCGTGTTAAACACGTGGGAAGTCGAATTAAGGTGTTCGTTACTTTTGTGATTTTTTTGGCGGGTAAAGAGCCTTCTTTATTTAATATGAGAAACAAACCCCATCCAAACTCCTAGTTCAAATGGGGTTGTTCTGCCTCATCCTTGAGCCCCCTTTAGCCATAGTTGGTGGAAGAACCACCAAAAACAGCGTCTTTGAAGATTACTCAAGCCTATCTAAATGACCAATCGAAATAACGATATAGCCTATGCGTGGAATGAATACCAACTAACGATAAGAGCCGGAGAGCCTTGCAAACAAAGGTTTTGGCTATAAAACTGGATTGTAAGAAATGTGGAAAAAAAGAGGGCGTTTTTTTAATGGGTTAAAAATAACACGCTATTTTGGCGATAAAATTCCGATACAGACCATTATAAGGCAGCGATAAAGAGAATAAAGAAGTGATAAAACAAGGAAGTAATATAAAGAACGCGCTTCGGAGGTTAACCGATACCAAAGCGCGTGATGTTAGGTATGCTTAGGATTTTTTATCGAACGCTTTTACCAATACAGACGTGTCTTGGCGACCTCGGCCTTCTGCCATGAGATCTTGATAATCTTGATCGACAGCTTGAGTAAGGGGCAGTGCTAACCCCATTTTTTCAGCGTGAGCCAAACAAAGACCTAAGTCTTTATG
>LNFX01000035.1_pt1 | contig 32061 bp, 27 predicted proteins | sample 1500681 | NCBI WGS metagenome assembly LNFX01 (sample SAMN04254626, study PRJNA301722) | marine sediment metagenome | isolation source: antarctic beach sand mud | place: Antarctica | collected 2015 | reverse complement strand
ATGCTTCTGAAAAAGCGCTTAATTATGTTACAGGGAATTTACAACTGAATCAGTATGAAGGTGGCTCTAACTTGATGCATGGCGACGCATTTGAAGCCATGCAGTCTTTGATTGACGACAAGCAACGCTTCGATGTGGTTGTTATGGATCCACCGGCTTTCATTGCTCGTCGTAAAGACATCAAAGCAGGTGAAGGGGCTTATCATCGAGCAAATCAATTGGCGATGAGATTGGTCGCGAAAGGTGGAATTTTAGTCTCAGCTTCTTGTTCTATGCACCTTGAAACAGCGCGTTTACATGACCTTGTTCGAAGTAATAGCCGTCAGCTAGAACGCTTTTCCCAGCTTATTTATCGCGGCACGCAAGCGCCAGATCATCCAGTGCATCCTGCGATTGAAGAAACAGAATACTTGAAAGCCTTGTTTTATCGAATTCACAACAATATGGGCTTATAAACGTATTGATTGAATTTGATCTATCAGATCATGGCCAAGATACGAAGTAAAAAACGTGGTTAGAGCCTTTCTAACCGCGTTTTTTTGTTTTAACGAACGCTTTACCAATGGGTGGTGTAAGTTAATTTCGTAAGGAAATATGTTGCCAGCCTCGGTCTTGTGCAATTTTTGTCAGTGTTTCATCGGCATCAACGGCGATAGGGTGATCGACCAATTCCAATAGCGGCAAATCATTTCGTGAGTCACTGTAAAAGTAGCTGCCTTCCATTGTGTGTCCTGTTTCGGCTAACCATTCGTTTAAGCGTGTTACCTTGCCTTCTTGAAAGCTGGGAATGCCGATAATCTTTCCTGTGTAATGACCGTCAATGATTTCTGGTATCGGTGCGATAATATGATCCATGCCTAAAGCATCACTGATTGGACCGGTAACAAATTGGTTGGTGGCGGTGATCATTAATAAGAAATGGCCTTGATTCTTATGGTCTTTTATCAAGTCTTTCGCTTTCCTCAGCATCATTGGCTGCACTTTTTCTTGCATGAATGTCTGATGTAAGTGGTTAAGTTCAGTGCTGGAAAACTGCTTTAATGGCGCGAGGCTAAACGCTAGGTATTCATGGATATCCAGCGTGCCTGATTGGTATTGTTTAAAGAACGTATCGTTCGCTTCTTTGTATGCTTGGGTATCGACTAACCCTTTCTCAACCAAAAATTGTCCCCAAGTGTAATCACTGTCACCGTTTAATAAGGTGCCATCTAAGTCAAATATTGCGAGTGTCACAAGCTGTCCTCAATTCTTCTAAAGAGCGCGAATTATAGCCTTGGCGATAATAAATAACAGTAGTCTTAATTGTGCGGATGGGGGAATTATGGAACAATGAATCTAATTTATTCTTATATAAGAAGGTGATGGCTCGTGATTGATGCAGACGGATACAGACCGAATGTGGGCATCATATTGATGAACGAGCGTGGCCAGCTTCTTTGGGCGAGACGTGTTGGGCAAAATGCTTGGCAGTTTCCTCAAGGCGGCATTAAATCTGATGAAACACCGGAAGAAGCGTTATTTCGAGAACTAAAAGAAGAAGTAGGGCTGGATCCTGATCAGGTTGAAATCGTTGGGAAAACCCGCGGTTGGCTGCGTTATCGTCTTCCTAAGCGCATGTTAAGACACAATAGTAAGCCTTTATGTATTGGACAAAAGCAGAAGTGGTTTCTTCTGTCTATTCGTTGTCCTGATGCTTCTGTGTGCGTGGATGGAACTGAAAGTCCTGAGTTTGATGGGTGGCGTTGGGTAAGTTATTGGTACCCACTTGGTCAAGTGGTAGCGTTCAAAAAAGACGTCTACCGAAGAGCCTTAAAAGAGCTTATTCCTAGCGCACATCGTCGACTAGAAAAGTGATAAACTTACAGGCTTAATAATGGAGGTTATGTAGATTGATGGGAGCGCTATGCTAGCTTTGTTAAGACGTATTACACAAGAGGTGACTGCTGCGCAGTCTTTACCGGCTGCGTTGGATATTATTGTCCGACGGGTTCGTAGAGCGATGCGAGCAGAAGTGTGTTCTATTTACTTAGTAGACGCCAATACAAAGGATTATGTCTTGATGGCAACCCGCGGTTTAAATGCGGATGTTGCGGGCAGTGTTAGCTTAAAGGCAGATGAAGGTCTGGTCAGTTTGGTTGGCCGAAGAGCAGAACCTGTCAACCTTGAAGACGCTCACATTCACCCTTCGTTCCATTATTTAAACGGTACAGGTGAAGAACGCTATCGCTCTTTCCTAGGCGTGCCTATTATTCATCATCGGCAAGTCTTGGGTGTGCTTGTTGTGCAGCATGAAGACAAGCGTCGCTTTGATGAAGGCGAAGAAGCTTTCCTGATTACCTTGTCTGCGCAATTAGCAGGCGTTATTGCTCACGCTGAAGCGACAGGGGCTATTACCAGTTTAAACTCTAATGCTATTCCTAGTGGCTCTGATTTTCGCTACAAGGGCGTTCCTGGTAGTTCTGGTGTTGCGATTGGTCGCGGCATTGTTATTTTCCCTCCAGCCGATTTGGATGTTATTCCGGATCGTCGTACCACCGATTTTGATGAAGAAATTCAAGATTTTTATCAAGCACTGGATGCCGTTCGACACGATATTCGCCGTGCTAGCAATCGTATTAGCCAACATCTTTCTGTCGATGAAAAAGCGCTTTTCGATGTGTACCTTAAAATATTGGATGATAATTCCATTGCTGGCGAAATCGTTCGAAAAATCAAAGAGGGTAACTGGGCACAAGGCGCATTAAGACAGGTTATTCAGGCACACATTGCCCAGTTTAATCGCATGGATGACCCTTACCTACGAGAACGCGCGTCTGACCTACGTGATCTTGGTCGCCGTATACTGTCTCATTTACAAGAGAAAGCGCCGAATGTTGCTGAGCGCTTTAGCGAGCCGTCTATCATTATCGGTGAGGAGCTGACGGCTTCGATGTTGGGTGAAATCCCAATTGATAAGATCAAAGGTCTTGTTTCCGTTATGGGTTCTGGTAACTCGCATGTGGCAATTTTAGCGCGTGCTATGGGTATACCAACCGTCATGGGCGCGTTGGACTTACCTTATGCCCAATTAGATAAAGTCGATCTTATTGTCGATGGTTATCTTGGGAAAATCTTTACTTATCCATCTGAAGCGCTGATAGAAAACTACCAGCAAATTGTGGATGAAGAACGTCAACTAGAAGAAGAATATGAAGCCCTTCGAGATTTACCCTGTGAAACTCTGGATGGTCAGCGTTTATCTTTATTTGTAAACACGGGGTTGTCAGCCGATGTTGCACGATCTTTGGATCGTGGCGCGGAAGGAATTGGTCTTTACCGAACGGAAGTGCCTTTTATGGTGCGGGATCGTTTTCCAACCGAGGCTGAACAAGTTGTTATTTATCGTCAACAGTTAGAAGGTTTCGCGCCAGCGCCAGTAACCGTTCGTACGCTGGATATTGGTGGTGATAAAGCGTTATCTTATTTCCCTATCAATGAGGCAAACCCTTTCTTAGGTTGGCGTGGGATACGAGTGACACTCGATCATCTGGAAATTTTCATGGCACAAATTCGTGCCATGATAAAAGCCAGTGCCGATCTTCATAACTTGAAGATCATGCTGCCTATGATTTCAAATGTGGCGGAAGTAGAAGAGGCGTTGGCCTTGATTCGTCGAGGTTATGCAGAAGTAAAAGAAGAAGGTTACAACGTTAAAATGCCTCGCGTCGGTGTCATGATAGAAATCCCCGCCGCGGTTTATCAAGTCAAAGAATTGTCTGAACTGGTCGACTTTTTATCCGTCGGAACGAACGATCTAACCCAGTACTTACTGGCGGTAGATCGAAATAATCCTCGTGTTGCTGACTTATATAACTCGTTTCATCCATCCGTTTTACGCGCGTTGCTTAGCATCGTCGATCAGGTGAGAGGAGAAGGTGTTGGATTAAGTGTGTGTGGTGAAATGGCGGGTGATCCAATGGGCGCTATTTTGTTAATGGCGATGGGATACGAGGTGTTATCCATGAGTTCGACCAGCTTGCCAAAAGTGAAGGCGGTCATTCGAAACATATCCATGAAACAAGCTCAGGACATGCTTGATGAGGTGATGAAACTTTCTCATGCAGAAGCGGTCACACAAACCATGACAAGACTCATGCGTGAAGCCAATATTGAACGTTTGATACGCCCATCCAAAACCACCAATGTGGATTAATATCTACCTGAGGTTCATTATAAAATTATGATTTCATATCCAGACATTGACCCTATTGCTGTATCTATAGGGCCGATTTCCGTGCATTGGTACGGCATTATGTACCTGATCGGCTTTGCCGGTGCGTACTTTTTCGGCATGTATCGAGCAAAGCGTTCTAACGGACTTTGGACACCAGAGATGGTCAGTGATGCTATATTTTATGGTGCACTTGGTGTCATTTTAGGTGGCCGTGTCGGTTATATTTTATTTTATCAATTCCCTGCGTTCATCGATAACCCACTTATAATAGTACGTATTTGGGAAGGCGGAATGTCTTTTCATGGTGGTTTATTGGGCGTGATTGCTGCCATGCTTCTTTTTTCTCGCCGCTACAAAAAACACCTTGTTGATGTGACTGACTTCATTGCACCCTTTGTTCCTATTGGTTTGGGCGCTGGGCGTTTAGGTAATTTCATTGGTGGTGAGCTGTGGGGCAAGCCAACAGATGTGTCTTGGGCAATGATCTTTCCAAATGACGCATTACAACTTGCTCGTCATCCTTCTCAGCTGTATCAATTCGCATTAGAAGGTGTCGCGCTGTTTTGCATCTTATGGTTCTTTTCTCAAAAATCGAAACCTCGTTATTGTGTTTCCGGTATGTTCCTACTTTGCTACGGTATTTTTAGAATCTTAGTTGAATTTGTGCGCGAACCAGACAGTCAAATTGGTTACCTTGCTTTTGGTTGGTTGACGCAAGGACAACTGTTGTCTTTGCCTATGGTTATTGTCGGTGCCGGTTTGATTATCGCAGGCTTTAAGTTGAAAACATTTCCGAAAAGTTAAAGCCTTAGAGTTGACATAAAAAACCAGCCGTGCGGCTGGTTTTTTTGTATCTAAGCATTTCTACACCGAGAATGGGTAGGCGATGGGGTCGTGAAATTGGTAATCTTCCACTTCAAAATCGTCCATGGTAACCCATGTTTCTATGTCTTTTAGTGTTTTAATCTCTGGGTTGATTTTTAGTGTTGGTAGTGGGTAAGGCTCGCGTTTTAACTGCACGTCACGCATCAATTCTAGCTGATCTTCGTAGATGTGTGCGTTCACTATCTTATGGAACGCTTGGCCTGCTTTTTTGCCTGTAATTTGCGCGACGATGGCGAGGAGTACGTAAACTTGAACCATGTTGAAATTGAGCCCCAGCGGAACATCACAGCTGCGTTGAGTACTGTTTAGGTAAAGTGTGTCGCCGAGTAGCGAGAAATGATGGCTGTACAGACACGGACGAAGGCAAGCCATATGGAAAGCACCCGGATGATAAAAGGTGAGGATTTCGCCACGGTTATCAACGCCACGGGTTAGGTCATCGACGATTTGTTTTAATAGATCGATGTGGCCGCCGTCTGGTTTTGGAAAATGACGGCCAATTGCGCCGTAGCAAAGTCCCATGTCATCTTCGCCTTTGCGGTAAGAGTTGTTTAGCCAAGCCTCATTTTTATTGGCATTTGCGTCCCATGTTTTAGTGCCTAGTGCTCGAAAGTCGGCGGCGTTGTCGTAACCTCTTAAATAACCAATGATTTCCGCAATCGCAGACTTCCAGAAACTTTTACGCGTAGTGACGAGCGGAAATTCGCCTTTGCTCACATCGTAGGTGAGGTCGGCATTAATGACTGTTAAGCAGCGTTTACCAGTGCGTTCATTGCTTACCCATTCGCCTTCGTTGACGATGCGCTGGCATAGGTCTAGATATTGTTTCATTGAGGCTTACCTTGTTTTGTATTGAACGACGACTTGTGCTTAGCGTCTCCTGAAGTGTGTCTAGGAAATGCATTCTAAGCTGCCATAGGTATAATGATTATTATCGATTATATCAGAAGCTCTTACTCTTTGATCCCAAGAGTCAGGCTGTCTTACAAGAAAGGTGCTTGCTATGTTGTCACTGATTGTTGCTATGTCTACCAACCGAACCATAGGTATTAATAATTCGTTGCCTTGGCATTTGCCGAATGATTTGAAATATTTTAAGCAGGCGACCATGGGTAAACCCATTGTGATGGGACGCAAAACGTTTGAATCTATTGGTAAACCATTGCCGGGCCGTCGCAATATTGTGATCAGTCGTGATGTCGCTTATCAAGCAGAAGGGGTTGATGTTGTGGCTTCTTTGGAAGACGCTATCTCTCTCGGTGAGGATATTTGCTTGGTCAACGGTCAAGAGGAAGTCATGGTGATTGGTGGTGCTCAGATTTATCAGTTAGCACTTGAGCGTGCTGATCGTTTGTATATTACCCATGTGGACGCCGATGTAAAAGGCGACGCGTTTTTCCCAGAAGTAGATTGGCCGTCTTTTACCTTGATGGGGGAGGATGTGTTTGCGGCAGAAGGGCCTAATCCATACGATTATCGTTTCTCGGTATATCAAAGAACCAGCGCAGAGTAATCCGAATGTGGCAACAAGTTGAGATTCAATTACCGGCGATGCGTCGTGGTTTTCATTTGATCACCGATCAAATTGAGGCCGCTTTACGAAATATGTCGCCTGTTTCTATTGGTTTGTTACATGTTCAATTGCTTCATACTTCCGCGTCTTTAAGCATTAACGAAAACGCAGATCCTTCAGTAAGACGCGACATGGAGCGTCATTTTTCTCATATGGTGCCAGAAAATCAGCCGTATTATGAGCATGTGTATGAAGGAAGTGATGATATGCCAGCACATATTAAGGCAAGTCTGTTAGGGTCATCTTTAACTATCCCTATTCGAGATAAAAGATTGTACTTAGGGGTTTGGCAGGGCGCTTATTTGGGCGAACATCGAGACCATGGTGGTGTTAGATGTATTGTTTTGACCTTGCAGGGCGAACCTTGTAAATGAAGGTAATACAATAGAAGAGTAACAAGCGACATACTGATGAGCATGTCGCTTGTTTTTTTTAGACTTTAATTAACGACGATCTGCTTGCTCTTGGCTTGTCCATCTTCAACCGCCTGGTTAGCGCTTAAAGCCAACTCATCAATGGTTTCACCATCTTCTGGGAAGGTTGCGATTCCGATACAAAAATCCATAGGATCTGAATTGCCTTCTAACAAGACTATTTTTTCATCTTCGGTTGGATTGATAATGTGGTTAAGCAATTTTTTGGCGTCTTTGACACTGGTATTGGGTAGCAGTAATAGTAATTTATCGCCTTCAACGCGTGCTAGTACATCGGCTTCTCTAATCTTTTTATAGATATGTCGAGCCGAGGTTTGAATCGCAATGTTACGAGCTTCCATAGAAAGCGTTGACAGTCGGTCGTTGGCATCAAGGTGTATTTTAGCCATGGTCAGTGGCGTATACTGACGCTTTGCCAACCCTAGTTGCTTTTTAAAGTGTGTAAGCGCCGCGCCTCTTGTTAACAAACCAGTCAGCTCATCGAAAGTAGCTTGGTTTCTGAGGTGCTCTTCAAGTGCTTTTTGATGACTAATATCGACAACAAATCCGATGACTTTTTTAATGCTACCATCGACTCTTTTTGAGTAAGTTCTTCCGCGTTCTTTGACCCACAAATAGCTTTTATCACTCTTCTGAATTCGGTATTCGACTTCATAGTAGTCTTGATTGTGGGCGACATGTTCATCGACCAAATCTCCCAATCTTTTAACGTCGTCAGGATGAACAATGGCATGCCATTCCGCGGTTGATTGAGGTGTTTTTTCTTGTGGAATCCCCAGTAACGTTGCAATGGATTTTGAGCAAGAAACCAAATCTGATTCCGTTTCCCAAATCCACAAACCTGCAGATGACTCGGTTAGGGCGAATTTAAGTAGCGTATTTTCCGCTGCTGAAAAATCCATGTGATCGGTATTGTAAACGCAAGCTAATACCGATTCGCCGAGATGCTGCAGCTCAAGTTGCATGTTTACTAACTTGTCACCGACTCGGATCAAACTTTCACAGCGTTCTATACTGCCGTTTTGGATCTTGGTGTTGAGCTTGTGCCAATCTTCTACCGACGTGGCATCCGCACAAAGAGATTCCCATGTATTGGAAGGTGTTGCGTTGAAATTCTCAAACATGACTTCAAAGTTGTGATTATATGACACTAATTTTCCGCTACTGCTCTCCACTATAAAAGCGGGCGTAGGCATGTACTTAAACGCTAATTCGAAAGGGGTACTCATAAACGCGCTCCTTTATAATGATGATGGATTATTCTGGCGTGATCCAAGTAACTTGATATGTCGCCTCGCTGTCTTCTGCTAATAGTTTGCTTAGAACTGGTAAAAATTCCTTGGCTTCTTTTTCGAGAGTCCAAGGTGGATTAACAATGATCATACCGCTTCCGGCCATTCCACGCTCTTCTTCTGTGTTTCTAATGCAGAGTTCAAGTGAAAGTACATTACGAATATTCGTTGTTTTTATTGAACTCAAAAAGGCGTTTGCTTGCTGGCGATTTAACACTGGATACCAAATAGCAAAGGTACCTTGAGGAAAACGCTTGTAGCCATCTTCTAATGCTTGAACCACATATTTGTAGTCTTTTTTGACTTCATACGGCGGATCCATTAAAACAAATCCACGTTTTTGTGGTGGTGGTAGCATGGCTTTTACGGCGGCAAAACCATCGTCTTTGACGACATTGGCTTTACGTTTGTTTGGGAACAGCGCGGCCAGCGTTGGGTAGTCGTTCGGATGTAGCTCGCATAAGTGTAGTTTGTCTTTTTGACGTACGTAGTAGTCAACAATCTTTGGGCTGCCAGGGTAAAGACTTAGCGTGTTTGCAGGGTTCATTTCCCGAACAATGTCTAACAGGTTTTCTAAAGGCTCTGGTAGGTTGTCTTCGGTAAATAGACGAGCAATGCCGGAGTGAAACTCTTTATTCTTTTGCGCTTGCTCAGAGTTTAATGAGTATTGACCAATGCCAGCGTGAGTATCTAAATAGAAAAAGGGCGCGTCTTTCTTTATAAAATGACGGCAGATTTGACTTACCGTCAAATGCTTTAAGATATCAGCGTGGTTGCCTGCATGATAAATATGGCGATAGCTGAGCATGCTGTGTCCTGTCGTGAGTAATCTCGTTATGAATGAAAAAGGCCGCGAGCCTAATATGGCAAAGCGGCCTTTTGCGTATTATCTTAAAAATTAGTCTATTTTACTGATGTCGCGTACGGCACCTTTGTCTGCACTGGTGACAAAGTGAGCATACACTTTCAATGCAGGAGAGACTTTGCGAGGACGCGTTTCTGCGGGCTTCCAAGCATCTGCGCCTTTTGCATTCATCGCGTCACGGCGAGTTTGTAGTTCTTCGTCGCTTAGTAATACGTTAATAGTACGGTTTGGAATATCGATGCGGATAATATCGCCATTTTCTACTAATCCGATGGCTCCGCCAGCACCCGCTTCAGGAGACACGTGACCGATAGACAAGCCGGAAGTGCCACCAGAGAAACGTCCATCCGTTAAAAGTGCACAGGCTTGACCTAGGCCTTTAGACTTAATGTAAGAGGTCGGGTAAAGCATTTCTTGCATGCCCGGGCCGCCTTTGGGTCCTTCGTATCGCACGATAACCACTTCGCCTGCTTTGACTTTGTCATCAAGAATATTCTTAACGGCTTCGTCTTGCGATTCAGTAATGTGGGCTGGGCCTTCAAAGACTAAGCAAGATTCGTCGACGCCGGCGCTTTTTACAACACAGCCATCTAGCGCAATGTTTCCGTACAATACCGCTAAGCCGCCTTCTAAAGAGAAAGCGTTTTCAATAGAACGGAAACAGCCGTCTTTACGGTCTCCGTCTAAAGATGGCCAGCGAGTCGATTGGCTGAACGCGGTTTGCGTTGGAATACCCGCTGGCCCCGCTTTGTAAAATTCAATCACTTCTGGCGTTGGTGAACGCATGATGTCCCATGTTTCAAGCGCTTCTTCCAATGTTTTGGAATGAACGGTATGACATTGGTTGTGCAATAGACCGGCACGATCTAGCTCGCCTAGCAGGCCAAAAATACCGCCTGCCCGATGAACGTCTTCAACATGGTATTTAGGCGAGTTGGGTGCGACCTTACACAACTGAGGGACGCGACGCGACAATCTGTCGATGTCTTCCATCGTAAAGTCTACGCCTGCTTCAAGAGCGATCGCTAATAGATGAAGAATGGTATTGGTTGACCCACCCATTGCAATGTCCAGCGTCATCGCGTTTTCAAATGCGTTAAAATTTGCAATAGCGCGTGGCGCCCAGTGGGCTTCATCATTTTCGTAGAAACGTTTTGTGATGTCGACAATGCGACGACCGGCTTCTAAGAATAAACGGCGACGGTCGGAATGTGTCGCCAGCGTCGTGCCGTTGCCAGGTAAACTTAATCCTAGTGCTTCGGTTAGACAATTCATTGAGTTGGCGGTAAACATGCCAGAGCAAGAACCACACGTTGGGCAGGCAGAGCGCTCGTACTCGGCCACTTTCTCATCTGATGCCGTTGGGTCCGCTGCGATTACCATGGCATCGACTAGGTCGAGCTTGTTTTCGGATAATTTTGTCTTGCCGGCTTCCATTGGTCCGCCAGAAACAAAAATAACAGGAATGTTAAGACGCATTGCCGCCATCAGCATTCCCGGTGTAATTTTGTCGCAGTTAGAAATACATACGAGGGCATCGGCGCAATGCGCATTAGCCATGTATTCCACTGAGTCTGCAATCAAATCACGTGAAGGCAGGCTGTACAGCATACCGTCATGACCCATTGCGATACCGTCGTCGACTGCAATAGTGTTGAACTCTTTCGCTACACCACCTGCAGCTTCAATTTCACGAGCAACTAGTTGGCCCATATCTTTTAGATGAACGTGGCCGGGTACAAATTGTGTAAAAGAGTTGACCACTGCGATGATGGGTTTTTGAAAATCATCGTCTGTCATTCCGGTGGCGCGCCATAGCGCACGAGCTCCTGCCATATTGCGGCCGGAGGTAGTTGTCTTGGAGCGGTATACTGGCATTATTTTCCCCACAGTTTTTTGCTTTATAATCTCACCCATGTTACCAAGATTATTGTCTATGCCCAATGGCAATTTTTAGGCAATATTGAGACACTATTAAAATACGCTACTGTTGCTTTATTGGTGCTCGTTGTTAAGCGGAAATGATATGGACGAAAATGTGTTATTAGCTCACTCTAATATTTCCTTGGCACGACAGCCTATTGTAGATAGTCGTCTTTCGGTTATGGGATATGAACTTTTATACCGTAAGAATGCTATCGCTATGCAGGCGGATGTAATTGATGGCGTGGGAGCGACCGCTCAAGTAATTTCTGCTAGTCTTTTTGAGTTTGGTGTGGAAAATTTAGTGGGCTCCAACAAGGCGTTTGTTAACTTCCCTAGGGCGTATTTATTAAGTCCTAACGGGATGCCTATTCATAAAGAAAACCTCATTATTGAAGTGATGGAAGACGCAGGCTTTGATGCCATTCTACTGTCGTCTTTACGACATTGGGTTAAGGCCGGTTGCTCTATTGCATTAGATGATTTCGTTTTTCACAGTAAATTAACGCCTTTTATTGATCTGGCCGAATACGTTAAATTGGATATGCTAACGTTAGGCAATGAAAAATTTCATCAACAAGTTGAAGCGCTAAGAGGCTTCAACGTCAAAATCATCGCTCAGAAAGTAGAGACATGGGAAGATTATCAATTTTGCCGATTGTTGGGTGTGGAATACTTTCAAGGTTACTTTTTTGAAAGGCCAGAAGTCATAACCAGCAAAACCTCCAAAGTAAACAGCATGACGCTCCTGCAAATTATGTCGTCATTATTGAATACTTCCTCATTTAGTGTGGATGAGCTGGAGAGAATTGTTAGTCAAGATGCTGGGCTTGTGCATAAGCTACTGCGTTATCTGAATTCTCCTTTGACCGGTCTGGTTGCATCAGTAGATTCCGTTCGTTTAGCCATTATGTTGATTGGCGTTGAGCAGCTTAAATCACTGACTAATTTATTGTTAATGTCCGAAATGGTTGGTGATAGGCATGTGCTGCTTGAGCAAATTATGGTGCGGGCTAAGCATGCAGAATTGTTTGCCAAAAGCCGAGGGTACGATAATCAAGACAAATATTTTTTAGCGGGAATGTTGTCTATGATTGATGTGTGTACAGGAATGAAGCTGGATGAAGTGCTTGGAGAGCTGCCTTTGCCCAATGAATTTATTAATGCCATTATGCATCGCTCTGGTCGAGTGGGGAATGCTCTTGATTTGGTGGAATATTATAATAATGGTCGAATCATTAAAAACCAGCAAGATTTTGAGGATCTGAAAATAACCTATTTGAGTGCTGTTAAATGGGTAGATGAGTTTCTTGTTGCGATATGAGGCGTTAACATCGGTACTGAATCTTGAGTGCTTGTAGTCTATATCTTACACGCCTGTAGGCTTTCTCCGTTTGTTATGTGATCAAATATAACTTACTGTTGTAATTTAAGTTTATCTATTTGATAAATAAAGAAAAATTATATTCTCATCTTTATTTTTTCGATTTTGAGAATCAGACTAAAACTGGTAAATTAATCTTATCCAAACGGATTTCATGGATGAAAAGCGCATGATGTGCTGAATAAGATACCAGTGAAGGTATTTAGGATCGAACTTGGATGTTCGAGAACAAAGGATTGTTCAAAGGGATACCGTGGTTCGATGGAAGGCACCATGTAATAAGGATTGTTTGGATGCTTCATGATGAAGCAAACAGTGATGTTTTACTCATCGGAAGAGTTGCTTAACAGGATGTGAGCAAAATGTAGGGTGGCCAAAAGCCACCCTTTTTTTGTTTTTGTCTTAAACTGCAAATCTACCAGATACAAAAAAAGCGACACATTGGTCGCTTCCTTATACATTAAGTACATCAAATTAACGTTCTAAATGTTCTAGCTTGTCTTCCACACCATCCCATTGTGCTGCATCAGGCAGTGCGTCTTTTTTCTCTGCAATGTTGGGCCATATCAAAGATAGGTCTCTGTTTAACTCTACAAATACTTCTTGATCTTCCGGCAATTCGTCTTCAGAGAAGATGGCATTTGCTGGGCATTCTGGTTCGCATAGTGCACAGTCAATACATTCATCTGGATTGATGACTAAAAAATTAGGGCCTTCGTAGAAGCAGTCAACAGGACAAACTTCAACACAGTCGGTGTATTTGCAGCGAATGCAGTTATCGGTAACGATGAAAGCCATTCGACTTCTCCTTACAAGCTATAAAAATGATTGCGCACTATTTTAGAGGTATAGGCCATTTCGCAGCAAGCAACAATCGCGAATAACCTACATTTATCTGCTATTAGCTTATATCGACAGCAGCTTATATCAACTACAACTGAGATTTTAGTTTGTAAAGAGCATTAATCGCTTCTAGTGGCGTCATGTTATCCAAATCAAGTGCTTCAACCGCGTTTTTTAATGCATTTTGTTCTGCTTGGGCAAACATGTCGACTTGTTGTGGCTGATAGCTCATTTTGTTTTCTTGTACCTTGGTCGAGCGCGACCCTGTATTGGCATAAAGTGCTGTGTCTTCGATATTAATGCCAGTAACCACTTCCAGTTCTTTTAGTTTTTGTTTGGCGTGGCTTATGACACCGCGTGGTACACCGGCAAGTTGAGCAACTTGTAGCCCATATGATTGGCTTGCAGGGCCTTCATGTACTTTATGAAGGAAGATGATTTCATCCTCGTACTCTGTGGCGGTTAGATGAACGTTTGCCGCATTGTCGAGTTGGTCCGCTAAGGCTGTCAGTTCAAAATAATGAGTTGCAAACAAAACGTAGCATTTTAGTTCTTTAGCGAGATAATCCACCGCTGCCCAAGCCAGAGATAGCCCATCGAATGTACTGGTGCCTCGTCCGACCTCATCCATTAATACTAAGCTGTCTTTGCTGGCATTATTTAAGATGTTGGCGGTTTCTGTCATTTCAACCATAAAGGTCGAGCGTCCACCGGCAAGATCGTCTGATGACCCCATACGAGTAAATATACGATCCACCACGGAGATCGAAGCGGATTCAGCGGGAACAAAACAACCAGTGTGTGCTAATAAGGTGATTAAGGCGATTTGTCGCATGTAGGTCGATTTACCGCCCATGTTAGGGCCGGTAATCATCAACAAAGAGCGTTTTTCATTGAGTTCAAGATCATTGGGAACGAAAGGTTCGGAGATGACAGCTTCCACTACAGGGTGACGGCCACCAATGATTTGAATGCCGCCACGGTTGTGTAATTCTGGGCAGACGAAATTCAAAACATCGGCACGTTCTGCAAAATTATTCATCACATCAAGCTGAGCGAGCGCTTGGCTGGTGGTCTGTAATTCCCTTAATGTTTCATTTAGTTGGTCTAGTAGTCCTTCGTAAAGCTCTTTTTCTCTCGCGAGTGATTTGGACTTGGCGCTGAGCGCTTTGTCTTCAAATATTTTCAGCTCAGGGGTAATGAAGCGCTCAGCATTTTTTAAGGTCTGACGACGAATGTATTCCACCGGTGCCTGGTCTGAGTGTAGACGACTGATTTCAATGTAATAGCCATGAACACGGTTAAATCCGACTTTAAGTGAGCTAATACCGGTGCGAGCTTTTTCGCTGCGCTCCATTTCCGCTAAAAAATCCGTCGCGTTGGTGGATAAGGATAGGAGTTCGTCCAATTCGTCGTCGTAACCTTTAGCGAAAATACCACCATCGCGAACCACAGAAGGAGGATTTTCAACCAGTGCTTGAGTCAATGTTTTGGTGATGTCTGGCTGAGCGAGAATGCGCTGGTTTAGCTCTAAGAGTCGTTCCGTTGTGGCGCCTTCTAATAAAATATTGATCTCGGGTATGGCTTCGAGAGCAAACTTTAGACGCAGTAAATCTCTAGGTCGAGCTGAGCGTAAGGCGACGCGAGAAAGTATACGTTCTAAATCGCCAATTTTTTTCAATGGCGTTTTAAGCGTATCGTAAGCTTGTTTTATTTGTAATTCTGCAACCACTTGTTGGCGTGATTGGATTTCGTTTAAGTCACGGATCGGCGTGTGCAGCCAACGTTTTAGTAAACGACTGCCCATCGGTGTGGCGCATTCATCTAACACTTCAACCACGGTGTTCGTCGTACCACCGGTTAAGTTTATGTCGATTTCCAAATTACGTCGCGTGGCGCCATCTATTAATACTGAGTCATCTTTATGCTCAACCATAATGGATTGAATATGGGGTAACGCTGAGCGCTGAGTGTCTTTGGCGTATTGAAGTAATGCGCCAGCTGACGCGATGGCCGCGGTGAGGGCTTCACAACCAAAACCAGATAAATCTTTGGTGTTAAATTGCTGAATCAATTGGCGGTAGCTGGATTCATAATCAAAATGCCAAGGACCAAGCTCTGAGACACCTTTCTCAAGTTTTAACCTATCTCGTGCAGGGAAGTCTTCAGAGACTAAAATCTCCATAGGCGATAAACGCTGTAATTCGCTGGCAAGTGCTTCATGACCATCGACTTCAAACAGACAAAAACGACCGCTGGCCATATCGAGGTAAGAGAAGCCAAAAACATCGAGTCCTTTGCGAGATTGATGAGCAAGAGACAATAGTAGATTTTCGCGCTTTTCTTCCAGAAATGCCTCGTCACTAATGGTACCTGGCGTGACGATGCGCGCAATTTTTCTCTCAACAGGACCTTTGCTGGTGGCTGGGTCGCCAGTTTGTTCTGCAATCACAACCGATTCGCCCATGCGAACAAGGCGAGCAATGTAGTTTTCGGCAGCGTGATAAGGAATGCCCGCCATTGGAATAGGTTTGCCGCCAGAATGACCACGAGACGTCAGTGTAATATCAAGCAATTGAGAGGCACGTTTGGCATCGTCATAGAAAATCTCGTAGAAATCTCCCATTCTGTAAAATAACAATTGGTTTGGATGCTCAGATTTAAGGCCGAAGTATTGGCGCATCATCGGTGTATGGTTATCTTCTGTTACTTTGCTCATTTTGCGATGCTCGATTGTGATCCAAAAAATAGAGCGTTATTCTACGGGATATTGGCTCAGGATTTAAGGGATAAACATAATGAATCAGATGCAAAAAATGACACAGTCAGCCGACCAAGTTGGCGAGATGTTAAAGGCAAAAGACCTTTTGTTAGTGACCGCAGAATCGTGTACCGGTGGTCTTATCGGTGCCGTATGTACCGACGTAGAGGGCAGCTCATCATGGTTTTTGGTGGCGTAATTAGCTACGCGAATGAAGCAAAAATGCAGGGTTTATCTGTAAAAGCGGAGACTTTATCGGTCTTTGGTGCCGTTTCAGAGCAAACGGTGAAGGAAATGTGTGCTGGCGCTTTGCAACTAGGTGGTGACCTATCGGTTGCGGTTAGTGGTGTTGCTGGTCCGTCGGGCGGCTCGCCAGAAAAGCCGGTTGGCTGTGTTTATATTGGTTGGCAGTTAACTGGGCGACCCGTCAAAGTAACGCGTTATCATTTTCCGGGAAATCGACAAGCTATCAGAGAAGCAACTGTTTTAGCGGCTCTTCAAGGAATAAAAGAGATGCTTAATAATCTTTAAAAATAATACTGTTTTTATATACAGTATTTCTTGAGCTTCTCAAAAAAAAAACGCTAGAGTTACCCCAACGAAAATTAGCCACAAGGATTCCATTATGTCATCTATCGCAGACAACAAGAAAAAGGCGCTGGACGCAGCGCTGTCTCAAATCGAGCGTCAATTTGGTAAAGGCGCCATCATGAAGATGGGCGAAGGCGCTAAGCTCGATATTGATACTGTTTCTACTGGATCGTTAGGTCTGGATATTGCGCTCGGTGCTGGTGGACTTCCTTATGGTCGTATCTGTGAAATTTATGGACCAGAGTCTTCGGGTAAAACAACATTAACCTTAAGTGTTATTGCAGAAGCTCAGAAGCAAGGCAAAACCTGTGCATTTATTGATGCGGAGCACGCGCTTGACCCTTCTTATGCAGAAAAGCTTGGCGTTAATATTGCTGATCTACTGATCTCGCAACCAGACACGGGTGAACAAGCACTTGAAATTGTGGACATGTTGGTCCGCTCAAACAGTGTTGATGTGATCATCATTGACTCGGTAGCCGCGCTTGTTCCTAAGTCGGAAATTGAAGGTGAAATGGGTAGCTCTTCTGTTGGTGTTCAAGCTCGCTTGTTGTCTCAAGCAATGCGTAAACTAACGGGCTCGATCAAAAATGCCAATTGTCTTGTTATCTTTATCAACCAAATTCGTATGAAAATTGGTGTCATGTTTGGTTCACCCGAAACTACAACGGGCGGTAATGCGCTTAAATTTTACTCTTCTGTTCGTTTGGATATTCGTCGTATCGGATCGGTTAAGCAAGGTGAAGAAGTGATCGGTAACGAAACGCGCGTGAAAGTGGTGAAAAACAAAATTGCACCGCCATTTAAACAAGCAGAATTCCAAATTCACTACGGTGCAGGTATTTACCGCATGGGCGAGATTATCGACTTAGGTGTTAAGCAAGGCTTTGTAGATAAAGCCGGTGCTTGGTACGCTTATGCTGGTAATAAAATTGGTCAGGGTAAAGCAAACGCCGCACAATATTTATCGGATAATCCAGACATGGCGAAAGAGATTGAAGCGAAAGTACGTGAAGATCTATTGCCTAAGAAAACCAAACCCGAGGGCAAGGTAGACGCTAAAACCGCTGTTGTAGAAGAAGCAGACTGAAGAGTCGCTCGACTTCTAAAACGAAACGTATTGTTTACGAAAAACTTAGTTTTTTGAAAAGCAGGTCTTGTGCCTGCTTTTTTGTTTTTGTGGTAAATGCGTTTTAAAATGTGGTTTGATGGTTTCTTGAGATATATCCTTCTATTATTGTTTATTTTTAGAGACCTTGTTGCAGTGTAGTCGCCACTAAGGTTCTTTTTCTGGTTTTTTGTGTTAAACGGGATTTTGAGAATATGTTGATTTGGCAATGGGGACTTATTGCATCAAGTGTGCTTTTTTTAGTGATATTTATATTTGTTTTGAGGCGGTATTTATCGCTAAAAAAGTCAGTTTCTGAAACTGATGATATTGCTGATGATAAATCTAGTAAACGAAAGAGATTAAAAAACGATCTGAAAGATGCATCAGCCGAAGAAAAAAAACAGTGGCTGACTTTGCTGGATCAACAGCGAAGTATCTGTGCTCAGCTTCTTGAAGGTTTACCTAAGTCTGACTTTCAGGGGCGTGCCGCTTTGTCTTGTTGGGCAATCTTTTTGGATGTCGAAATACATGTTATTGAGCAATCGGTGCCTAATTCGGACGTGTTAGCGCTCTTGGGGGCATTTAAAGGTATTTTGGACAAAATTGATCGGGCTCAGGAAGTTGATGAACTTTTGAAATCTCTAAAAGTGAATCAAACTTTACTGCGAGAGCTAAATAAGGTTATTCAAAGAACTGGCGAAAAAGTGTTTTCCCAGGTAAATGTCACATCTGAATTGAATTTACAGCTCGAAACACTTCAAGGGCAACTTGCTAAAGAGGGAGAGTTGGATGGGGCGCTTGCCTTACTTCGTGCTGAAATGGCAAGTATGTGTGAGTTTGCAGAGCGGCTGAAACTTCACTTAGCTGAGGTTAAGGAAGAGGGTGATAACGCGCTTTACGTTGATGCTTTAGAAGCATTTTTAAGTGATGCCGACGAATCTGTTTTCTTACATTCTGTTCGTTCTGAGTTGGACGATAAAGTGGCAGATCTTAAGCAATTAGCTGCTTATCAAAAAACCATCATTGCAGATTTAAAAGAACATGTTCGTAAGGCTAAGTTGGATCATGAAGGCGATGGAAAGCACATTGGTGCCTATGACATTTATATTGCTAGGCTAGAAAAATCGCTATTAGAAAGTGGCCGAGTGGTTAAGCGCTTAGAAGGTAAGCTGGAAAGCTTACAGGCGATTAAATATAACTTAAATATTGATGTAGTTAAGCGTGATGAAGCATTGAGGCAGAAAAAAGCTCAGCTTGAAAAACAGGGTGCAGATCTCACTCAAGGGATGGATATATATGGTGTTTTTGATGAAGAACGCAACACCATGAAAAAAATGGAGGATTTGCTTCATCAAGACTCATTTACTGAAGAGTCTGATGCTTTTGCGAGTGAGCAGGCCTCAAAGCTTAGTTCTTTGCGCTTAATGGTGAATGAGTCTGAGCTTTATGTAGAAATGCTGGAAATGGATTTGGAGAAGGCGCAGGTCTTGCGTGAAAGTCTTGAGCATAAGTTGCTTCATCCAGACTCGGTTATGGAAACCGCAAACGATGAAAGTCTGAAAATGGATGTTTTGATTAACAAAGACTTAGAGGAAATTGAAAATCTTCACGAGATTAATAATGAATTGGAGGCTGAGCGAAAGCGGCTAGAGGTTGATTTGTACGATGTGCAAGTTCAATCGGAAGAATTTACTAAACTACAGGGTAAGATAGATGAATTGGATGGAAAAATTGAGTCTGTTCAAAAAAACTATGTAGAAATGGAGGAGCGCTATCTGGCGGCATTAATGGCTAAAGAAGATGGGTTGTAAAACTGCTCTACCGTACTAGCTAATACATCTCTGCTAATACTCTGAGCCATTTAAAATGGCTTGGTCGTCTGTTTTCAAAATATTATTTTTTAGTATTCATCTGATGGGGATATGGCGTATTTTATTTGTTCGAAGTCAAAACCACGATATTGTAGGTAGCGTGACTGTTTGGCTTTTTCTTTGAAGTCTGTACTAGCTTCTTCTCCAAATTTTCTTTCTTTTAATTTCTTTGCTAATTCGAACCAGTCAGCATTTGCATCTGTAATAGCTTCCTTTGCTTCAGCCCTGTCGATGCCTTTTTGAACGAGCTCTTGTAGTATTCGGTTCACGCCAAGGGGTTTACTTATTCTGCTTCTTATAAAAACTTCAGTGAAGCGCCGATCATTGAGATAATTTATGTCTTGAAGGTGTGTAATAGTCGAACTGATTTCATTTTCTGTGTTCCCTTTTACTTTTAATTTAGTGGCCAGTTCTTTTGAGCTGTGCTCTCTATGGCTTAATAGTGACAGGGCTTGGTCAAGTGCTGATATTTTTTGTTCTTTCATGTCGTTTATTCTTTGTGTCTTTGTGATGTGGGTATTTTATCAGGCTAATGCCGTCTTTTCTTAAATATTTCATTCAACTTTAGTTTGCATTTATTTTGGTTTTTTATTCTTAATATATGCTCTAAATAAGATGATAAAACTACAAATCTTATGTGATTATGGGTGATATGACTTTGCCATTATTTGGAGTGTTTCTATGAAGATTTGCGTGCTTGGCGCTGGTGTTGTTGGCCTTACTACTGCGTATTATTTGGTTAAAAAAGGTTTTCAGGTTACGGTCATTGATCGTCAACCTGGTGTAGCCTTAGAGACCAGCTTCGCTAATGCTGGGCAGATTTCTCCAGGGTATTCGGCTCCTTGGGCTGCGCCAGGTATCCCTCTAAAAGCCATTAAATGGTTAATGCAAAAACATGCTCCATTAAGGGTGAGTGCTGAGCCAGAAATCAAAAAAATAAGCTGGATGGTAAAAATGCTGGGGCAGTGTAATAACGATGCATACAGCGTAAATAAATCCAGAATGATGGCGTTAGCAGAATACAGTCGCGATCAATTTATATCCTTAAGAAAAGACATTGGAATTCAGTATCAGGATGGGCAAGGTGGAACTTTGCAACTTTTTCGAAAAGAAGAGCAGGTTGATGCAGCAGAAAAAGACATCAAAGTATTAAAGGCATTGGGTGTTCCTCATGAAGTATTAACGCCGGAACAAATTGCTCAGGTTGAGCCTGGTCTTCGAAGTGTTATCGATAAATTTAAAGGTGGCCTTAGACTGACGGGAGATGAGACAGGGGACTGCTATTTGTTCTGTCAGTCGCTTAAAGAAACGTGTGAAGAAATTGGGGTTACCTTTCAGTTTAATTCGGATATTAAGTCATTGAGTACCCAAGCGAATAAATTGAATGGCGTTATCACAGAGCAAGGCCTGCAAGCGTTTGATAGCGTTGTTGTTTGTTTGGGTAGTTATTCAAAGGAGTTGCTTAAAGCGTGTGATATCGATATTCCTGTTTATCCAGTGAAAGGGTACTCCTTGACGGTTCCTATTTTAGATACTGCTTATGCGCCAATTTCGACGGTGATGGATGAAACTTACAAGGTGGCTGTAACGCGTCTTGGTGATCGTATTCGTGCTGCGGGCACCGCTGAGCTCACTGGGTATAATTTGGACTTGCCTAAATCTAGAACAGAGACGATTAGTCATGTTGTAAATGATTTATTTGGTAAAGGCTGTGACCTCTCAGAAGCTGAGTATTGGACTGGATTGCGTCCGATGACACCAGATGGCACACCGGTTGTTGGTGCTAGCGGTATTGATGGTTTGTATTTGAATACAGGTCATGGAACGCTTGGTTGGACAATGAGTTGTGGTTCTGCAGCTGTTATTGCGGATATCATTGCTGGTGATGAAACACAGATCAATTCTCAGGATTTGTCTGTTAAACGTTATAAGAAATAAGGACTTGAAATGGCAAGGCCACTAACCGCAACGATAGATTTGAATGCTATTTTGCAGAATTATCGTTATGCCAAAAAGCTTCAGCCGACGTGTAAAGCATTTGCTGTCGTAAAAAGTAATGCTTATGGGCACGGTGCGATTGAAGTTGCTCGACACCTTGATAATGAAGCAGATGCTTTTGCTGTTGCTGCGATAGAAGAAGCGATAGCACTGCGTGAGGCAGGTATTGTTTCTCCGGTTATGTTGCTTGAAGGGGTTTTCGAAGAATATGAATGGAAGTTGTGCGAACAGCATGGCTTTTGGGCGGCAATTGAAAACACTCAGCAGCTTAATTGGTTGTTAGCTAGCCAAGTAAACATTGAAAAAATATTTGTGAAGCTAGATTCTGGTATGCGTAGATTGGGCGCTGATAAAGCGGGCGCATGTGATTTGGTTAAAAAGCTCAGAGAAAGTAATCAGGTGGGTGATGTGTTGTTAATGACACATTTTTCCTGTGCGGATGATTTATCTGATATCGCGACCATGGAGCAGCTGACGTATTTTGAAAGAGCGCGTCAAGAAATAGGCACCATAGAGGCAAGTGTAGCGAATTCAGCGGCGATCATGAAGTGGGCCATCCCTGAAGGCGGCTGGATTCGCCCAGGAATCATGTTATATGGCATTTCCCCATTTGCTGGCTTAACGGGTCAGCAGTTGGGGTTGGCCCCAGCAATGATATTGTCATCTAAGGTTATTTCTGTACGTTCTTTGAAAAAAGGTGAGAAAGTCGGTTACGGTCTGTCTTATGAAGCAGCAGAAGATCACCAGTTAGCCACGGTTGCTGTCGGGTACGGTGATGGTTATGCCCGTCATACCCAAAGCGGTGCGCCATTAGAAGTGAACGCGTCTCCTGCTATGTTGGCTGGGCGAGTATCGATGGATATGATTACGATCCGTTTTGCTGATGCCAGTCAGTCTTTTGAAATTGGTCAAGAGGTTGTGTTGTGGGGAGGAAGTGTTCCGGTTGAAAATGTCGCGGATTATGCCAGTACCATTGGTTATGAGTTGGTGACTAGAATGACCACTCGGCCTCGTTATCAGTACCATACGGTTAGCGAAATCAAATCCTAGCGCTCACTAAAGCCTCAATTCTTCTGGAATAGAGGCTTTAGTTTAAGAATTGCACAAAATAACCTCTAAATTCCTACGGTTTCTTTTGAAAACACCTATCCTTTGCGTGTACTATTTTGTGCTTTTCGTTGCATCGAATAGGTTTTAATTATTCTGCCATTCACGCAATCCAATTCGTCTAGAAAATAGAGATAGAGACTCACCCTATTATGAAGAGTTCTGAATTACGCCAGTCATTTTTATCGTATTTTGAAAGTAAGCAACATCAGATTGTTGAATCCAGCTCATTGATTCCGGGCAATGACCCAACTTTGCTGTTTACAAACGCCGGTATGGTTCAGTTTAAGGATGTGTTTCTGGGCGAAGATCAGCGCCCATATACACGTGCGACCAGCTCTCAGCGTTGTGTTCGAGCGGGCGGTAAGCACAATGACCTCGAAAACGTGGGATATACAGCGCGCCACCACACTTTCTTTGAAATGTTGGGTAACTTCAGCTTCGGTGATTATTTCAAAAAAGAAGCCATTACTTACGCTTGGGAATTTCTAACTGACGTTTTGAAATTACCAAAAGAAAAGCTACTTGTGACTGTTTACGCAGACGACGATGAAGCGTTTGATTTTTGGCATGACATGATTGGTGTGCCAAAAGAGAAAATCATTCGAATTGGCGATAACAAAGGTGGACGTTTTCAGTCAGATAACTTCTGGGCGATGGGCGACACTGGTCCTTGTGGTCCTTGTTCTGAAGTGTTTTACGATCATGGCGAGCATATTTGGGGTGGGCCTCCAGGCTCTCCGGAAGAAGATGGCGATCGCTTTATTGAAATTTGGAACGTAGTTTTCATGCAATTCAATCGTTCTGCCGATGGCACTATGGTGCCGTTGCCTAAGCCTTCTGTTGATACGGGCATGGGGTTAGAGCGTATTGCGGCGATTCTGCAAGGCGTACATAGCAACTACGAAATTGATTTGTTTCAGAATTTAATCAAGGCCGCTGCGAAATTAGTGGGTACTGACGATTTAAGTGCTCAGTCATTGCGTGTTATTGCCGATCATATCCGTTCTTGTTCCTTCATGATTGTGGACGGTGTTATTCCTTCTAACGAAGGCCGTGGTTATGTCTTGCGTCGCATTGTTCGTCGTGCGGTTCGTCATGGTAATAAATTGGGTAAAAAAGGCGTTTTCTTCCATAAATTGGTAGACGCGTTAGATCTTGAGATGGGCGATGCCTACCCAGAATTACGCAAGCTGAAAGACCGTGTGGCGTCTATTCTTCTGAAAGAAGAAGAGCAGTTCGCTAAGACGCTTGATCAAGGTATGAAAATTCTTGAAGAGGCGATTTCACAGCTGGGCGATAAAAAAATCATTCCAGGTGAAACCGTCTTTAAATTGTATGACACATTTGGCTTCCCTGCAGATTTGACCAATGACGTTGCCCGTGAAAACAATCTTGAAATAGACGAAGCTGGTTTTGAAGTGGCGATGGATGCACAGCGTGCTAGAGCGCGTTCTGCAAGTAACTTCTCTATGGATATGTCTGGCAGCGTAACGCTCGACAGTGTCACCGAGTTTACAGGTTACGATGACTTGGCCGGTCAATGCGAAGTGGAAACCATTCTTGTGGATGGTGTTTCCGTAGATTCTATTGAAGTGGGCCAGTTTGCAGCGGTTGTTTTAAAAAGTACGCCTTTTTACGGTGAATCTGGCGGACAAGTCGGCGATAAGGGCTGGTTGCGAGGCCCTGGTGCGTTCAAAGTAGCTAATACGACGAAACAAGCGAAGGCGCACTTGCATCAAGGTGAGTTAAAAGAAGGTCGTTTATCGGTTGGTGATGTGCTGACTGGTGAAGTCGATCGCTCGATGCGTATGGCAACAACGTTGAACCATTCTGCTACACATTTAATGCATGAAGCATTGCGTCGTATTCTGGGTGATCACGTGACTCAAAAAGGATCGTTGGTTGATCCTGAGCGTTTGCGTTTTGACTTTTCTCATTTTGAAGGCGTTACTGCGGTTGAGATTGAGCAAATCGAAGACATGGTAAACGAGCAGATTCGTCTAAATCGACCTGTTGAAACTGACATCATGGACGTTGAGTCTGCCAAAGAAAAAGGTGCGATGGCGTTGTTCGGTGAGAAATACGACAGCGAAGTGCGCGTATTGACCATGGGTACTGATTATTCTATCGAGCTATGTGGTGGTACTCATGTTAAGCGCACGGGTGATATTGGTCTCTTTAAAATCATTACGGAAAGCGGCATTGCTGCGGGTGTTCGTCGAATCGAAGCGCTAACCGGAAAAGCGGCTATCGATAGTACTCGTCACACTGAGTCGCTATTAAGTAATGTGGCTGGGTTGGTTAAAGGTAATAAAGAAAACGCGTTCGATAAGGTGGTTGCCTTGAATGAACATGCCCGTAGCCTGCAAAAAGAGCTGGATTTACTGAAAGGTAAAATGGCAGCTTTGGCGGGGGCGGATTTGGCGTCTCAAGCGGTTGCGATTGAGGGCGGTAAATTGCTGGTTGCTCAGGTCGAGGTTGCTGATCCAAAAGAGCTTCGTGATTTGCTGGATGAATTGAAGAGCAAGTTAGAGTCGGCGGTTATTTTACTAGCGGCGGTTAATGATGGCAAAGTTAGCTTGATTGCTGGCGTTACTAAAGAGCTAACGAAAAAAATTAAAGCAGGAGACCTTATTAAGATGGTCGCACCTTTGGTTGACGGTAAAGGTGGCGGTCGTCCTGATATGGCTCAGGCTGGCGGTAATAATCCCGATGGTTTGGCTGATGCGCTGGCATTGGTGCCTGATTGGGTTGTTGAACGGGTATAAGTAGGTCCGCTCGATTTGAGCTTTGAATGTAGGTAATGGAAAGATTATGGCGTTGTTAGTTCAAAAATACGGCGGGACTTCGGTAGGCACCGCTGAGCGTATCGAGGCGGTTGCAGATAGGGTTTATAGGCACAAGCAACAAGGTGATGACATTGTTGTTGTTGTTTCTGCTATGAGTGGTGAAACCAACAGGCTGATTGATCTTGCTAAAAGCATTAGTGATTCACCTAGTGCGCGCGAGATGGATGTCCTGTTGTCAACTGGGGAACAGGTTACGATTGCGCTTTTGTCTATGGCGCTAATGAAGCGTGGTCTTGATGCTCGTTCTTATACTGGTTCGCAGATTCGTATTACGACTGACAGCGCACATGGTAAAGCGAGAATTCAGAAAATTGATACCGAGGCGATGCGTGCAGATTTAGATGCTGGGCGTGTGGTCGTGGCGGCAGGGTTTCAAGGTTCAGATGAATTTGGCAATATCACAACGCTGGGGCGTGGTGGTTCTGATACGACAGGGGTCGCCTTGGCGGCTGCTTTAAAAGCAGATGAGTGTCAAATTTATACCGATGTGGATGGCGTTTATACAACGGATCCCCGAGTGGTAGACAGTGCACGACGTTTGGATAAAATTACTTTTGAAGAAATGTTGGAAATGGCAAGTTTGGGCTCTAAAGTGTTGCAGATTCGCGCTGTAGAGTTTGCTGGTAAGTATCAGGTACCACTTAGAGTGCTGTCTAGTTTTGTTGAGGGTGAGGGTACGTTGATAACAACTGAGGGGAGTAATAGTATGGAGCAGCCAGCGGTTTCTGGGATTGCATTCAATAGAGATGAAGCTAAGTTAACTCTAAAAGGTGTACCTGATATTCCAGGTATTGCTGCGCGGATCCTTGGTCCTATTAGTGATGCAAATATTGAAGTGGATATGATAGTTCAAAATGTGTCTGTCGATGGTACAACCGACTTTACTTTTACGGTGCATCGTAATGAATACAATCAAGCATTGTCCACTTTGAATGGTATCGCGAAAGAGCTTGGTGCGATTGCTGTACTTTCTGACGCAAAAATAGCAAAAGTATCTATTGTCGGTGTAGGGATGCGTTCGCATGCCGGTGTGGCAAGCATTATGTTTAGGGCTTTAGCGGCGGAGTCAATTAATATTCAACTGATCTCTACCTCTGAGATCAAAGTGTCTGTGATTATTGATGAAAAATACATGGAGTTAGCGGTTAGGGCGTTGCACTCTGCGTTTAAATTGAGTGATGTGACATCGAGCGTTCGAGAAGCGTAACAATTGGATACATAAAGCCTGTTATTATGGATGGTTTAATTTTTATTGAGAAGCTACAATTAACTTTGTAGGAATTGCCCTACAGTGTGTGTGGGGCAATTCTTCTATATAACGATTAAAAGCTATTACAGGGAGATATTTTTATGCTTATTCTGACTCGTCGAGTGGGTGAAACATTAATGGTTGGTGATGAAGTATCTGTCACTGTATTAGGTGTAAAAGGCAATCAGGTGCGCATTGGTATTAATGCACCTAAAGATGTGTCTGTTCACCGTGAAGAAATTTATCTTCGCATTCAGCAAGAGCAAGAGCAGCAGCCTGATGTTCAAGACTCTTAATATTATTTTTAAAAAATCGCCAAAAAGTCTTTACATGATTTTTTAGCGGTATATACTACGCCGCACTTGTTTGGAGAGTTGGCCGAGTGGCCGAAGGCGCTCCCCTGCTAAGGGAGTATGGGGTGAAACTCATCGAGGGTTCGAATCCCTCACTCTCCGCCATTCAAGTTTGTCTTTTCAGAAACTATTCTTTCTGAGCTAAAAAGACTGGAATTGTTGTTGTGCACCCGTAGCTCAGCTGGATAGAGTACTCGGCTACGAACCGAGCGGTCAGAGGTTCGAATCCTCTCGGGTGCACCATTTCTAGTTCCCTCCTAGCTAATCTAATATATATTTACCTTATTTTCTGTCTTTCAATTTTTTATGCTTTTGTAATTGATTTTATTACTAGCGATAGTTCACTTACGCTTTTGCAGCGCCTTAGTGTTTGTAGGTTTTCTTTTATGGCATCAAATTCAAAACGCAAATGTCCACACCATTGTTTTAGCCTTCCTAGTGTTGCCACTTCGTCATAGTCTTGTTGTAGGCTTTTTGTGTAGCTCGTGAAAAGCGCGACTAATTCACGCTGATGGTTCTCTATGGTGTTACCTTGAATAGCGGCTCTTAGGTCTTGGTAAATGAATGGGTTGCTAAGTGATCCTCTGCCAATCATGAAATGGTTGCAGCCTGTAATAGCTTGGCATCTTAATAGTGAGTCTGCATCGATGATGTCGCCATTTGCTACCACAGTCATTTCAGTTTTATCTTGTATCTCCCCTATTTTTTCCCAGCGTGCAGGTGGCTTGTAGCCATCTTTTTTAGTTCTGCCGTGTATGGTTAATTTTTCTGTACCCGCACTTTCTATCGCAGCAACATTATCAAATAATAATGTTTCATCTTCGTACCCTAAGCGTATTTTTGCCGATACTGGAATGTTTGTCGGTAGCGTTTTTCGGATGGCGTGCATTATGTCGTAAAGAGTGCTTGGAGTTTGCAGTAAGACTGAGCCTCCACCGTGGCCGTTTACGCGTTTTGCTGGGCAGCCAAAATTGACGTCAATATGAGTAGCTCCAGCTGCAACGGCGTTGAAGGCGCTTTCGGCCATCAGCTCGGCGTTGCTTCCTAGGAGCTGTGTATGAACAGGATGGTTGTGTTCTGTTTTTGCTTTGTTTTTGTTTTCAGGGATAAGGCGTTTAAAGGTGTGTGCGGGTATTGAATATTGGGTGACTCGGACGAATTCTGAGACGAGGTAATCCATGCCGCCAATTTGTGAAAGCAGTTTGCGCATTGTGTGATCCATGACACCTTCCATTGGAGCGACCGCGAGTATTATTTGATTATTTGGACTGGTATTTTTCAAGAGTAAGGGTGCTTTTGAGGAATTGTTCACGAAATAAGTCTAACTGTTATGCAAAAAAAATATGAAACTGTTCTGGTTTGTGGTAAAAAATATAGCTAATGAAGAGTAACTAATATTATTTGATATGCATCTGAGCATATCTAATCAGTACAAACAAGTTGAAAGCAAAGGTATCTATGCTATGAGCGGGTTATTTGAAGATGGTTTGGGGTTGATGGTCTTGGGGATGGGGTTTGTTTTTCTGTTTCTGGTTGTCTTGATTTTCGCTACAGGCTATATGTCACGCCTGTTAAATCATTTTTTCCCTGAAGTTTTACCTGAGATAGTAGCACGGCCTGCGGCTGGCGCTTCTAATTCGTCTGGTGTGGATGCGCAGTTGACGGCGGTGATTACTGCTGCGGTGCATCAGCATAGAAACAATAAAAATTCTTAACTTACTAATATTTTATTTCTTTGAGGCTGAACATGACAATAATTAAGCAACCTCTAGGCATTACCGATGTCGTTTTGCGTGATGCTCATCAATCCTTGTTTGCAACACGTATGCGCATTGACGATATGCTTCCTATCGCTGAAAAGCTTGATCAAGTCGGCTTTTGGTCGCTTGAGTCTTGGGGTGGTGCAACATTCGATTCCTGTATTCGGTTTATTGGTGAGGACCCTTGGGAGCGCATTCGTGAGCTTAAGAAGGCAATGCCAAAAACACCGCAGCAAATGTTATTGCGTGGCCAGAACCTATTAGGTTATCGCCATTATGCTGATGATGTTGTAAATAAATTTGTAGAGCGGGCCGCATTTAATGGCGTAGATGTTTTTCGTATTTTTGATGCGATGAATGATCCTCGCAACTTAGAGACGGCGATCAAAGCGGTTAAGCAGCAAGGTAAACACGCTCAAGGCACTATTTCATATACCAAGAGTCGAGTGCATACCACTCAGAATTGGGTGGATTATGCAAAGACGCTTGAGGATATGGGGGCTGACTCTATTGCCATTAAAGATATGTCTGGCATTTTGACGCCATACGATGCTTTTGAGTTAGTGAGTTTGCTTAAAGCACAAACGCAGTTAGAAGTTCAGTTACATGCGCATGCTACTTCTGGACTGTCTGATATGACAATTCTAAAGGCAGTCGAAGCGGGAATTGATCGTGTTGATACGGCCATTTCTTCTATGTCGATGACATATGGGCATACGGCGACTGAGTCAGTTGTTGCTGCATTGCAGGGGACGGATCGAGACACTGGTTTGGATCTGGCTTTATTGGAAGAAATTGCTGCTTACTTTCGCGAAGTGAGAAAGAAATACGCAAAATTCGAAGGCTCTCTTCGTGGTACGGATTCACGAATTCTTATTGCTCAAGTGCCTGGCGGTATGTTGACTAATATGGAGAGTCAGCTGAAAGAGCAGGGTGCTGCAGATAAGTTTGATGAAGTATTAAAAGAGATTCCAAAAGTTCGTGAAGATTTAGGTTTGATTCCTCTTGTTACGCCAACCTCTCAGATTGTTGGTACTCAAGCTGTGTTAAATGTCTTGACGGGTGAGCGATATAAATCCATCTCCAAAGAAACGGCTGGTATTTTGAAGGGTGAATATGGCGCCGCACCAGCAGAATTCAATAAGGAGCTTCAAGCTCGAGTATTGGATGGTGCTGAGGCGATTACTTGTCGCCCCGCAGATTTACTATCTCCAGAAATGGATAAGTTGACAGAAGAATTAATTGGCCTTTCAAGCGAAAAGGGTATTCGTTTAGCGAGTGATCAAATTGATGACGTGTTGACGTACGCTTTGTTTCCGCAAATCGGTCTGAAATTCCTTCAGAATCGTGGTGATGCAAGTGCCTTTGAGCCTGTGCCAACATTAGAAGATGTTATTGTTGATAAACCGGCTTCTGCTGTTTCCGCATCTGAGGCGAGTGTTTACACGGTTGAGGTGTCAGGCCAGCGTTTTGTGGTTCAGGTGTCGGAAGGTGGTGATGTTAGTAATATTCAGCCTGCTGTTAGTGCTACAAGCGCGCCTGCTCAATCCGCTACTCCTGTAGCGACCTCAGGTGAGGATGTTCCTTCTCCGTTAGCGGGTAATATTTTCAAGATCTTGGTGTCGCCGGGTCAGCACGTTGAAGAGGGAGACACTGTGATCATTCTTGAAGCCATGAAAATGGAGACGGAGATTTCAGCGCCTAGATCGGGTGTGGTAGGTTCCATTAATGTGAAAGAAGGCGACTCTGTGCAAGTGGGTCAGTCACTTCTTACTTTGTAGTCTGGGAAAGTATAAAAAATGGAAAACAAATTACTAAATCTTTATCACGATACCGGTATTTATCAGCTTGAGCTCGGTCAATTTGTGATGATCTGTGTTGGTTTGTTGCTGGTTTATTTGGCAATAAAAAAAGGCTTTGAGCCGTTACTTCTATTGCCGATTGGGATTGGTGCCGTTTTGGTTAATATACCTGGTGCAGGATTTATGGCGGCGCCTGTTTATGACGCTGCTGGACATATGACCTCGCCGGGTGGTCTGCAATACTATATATATCATGGTGGTATTGAGACAGGCTTGTTTCCCTTGATTATTTTCATGGGTGTGGGGGCTATGACGGATTTCGGTCCTATGCTGGCTAACCCTAAGACTTTATTGTTAGGTGCTGCGGCTCAGTTTGGTATCTTCGCAACGGTTATTGGTGCGGTTCTGTTGGGTGCGTCTGGAATAATGGACTTCACTCTGGCGGATGCGGCTGCGATTGGTATTATCGGTGGTGCAGATGGTCCGACGGCTATTTTTGTTGCCAGTCGCCTTGCTCCTGATTTGCTAGGGGCGATTGCGGTGGCTGCATATTCTTATATGGCGCTAGTTCCTCTTATTCAGCCTCCAATTATGCGGGCTCTGACATCTAAAGAGGAGCGTTCTATTAAGATGGAGCAGCTGAGGCCAGTGACGAAGAAAGAGAAAATTGTTTTTCCTCTCGTGGTGATTATTTTGGTTGCTATGTTTTTGCCTTCGGCGGCACCTCTTTTAGGTATGTTTTGTTTTGGCAATCTAATGCGTGAGTGTGGTGTGGTGGATCGCTTAAGCGATACGGCGCAAAATGCCTTGATTAATATTGTGACTGTTTTCCTTGGTCTAGGTGTTGGTTCGAAATTAAGTTCTGAGGATTTTTTGAATTTTGAAACCTTAGGGATTTTGAGTTTAGGATTAATTGCATTTTCTATCGGTACTGCTGCAGGTATTTTGATGGCAAAATTGATGAATAGGTTTTCAACTGAAGCAATTAATCCATTAATTGGTGCGGCCGGTGTATCGGCGGTACCTATGGCAGCTCGAGTTGCTAACAAAGTGGGTCTTGAGGCGAACAAGCAAAACTTTTTGTTAATGCACGCTATGGGGCCAAATGTTGCTGGTGTTATCGGCTCTGCTGTAGCGGCAGGTGTTATGCTTAGTTATGTTGGTGGCTAATATCTAATTATCTTTTTTATAAAA
>LNFX01000007.1_pt1 | contig 50902 bp, 52 predicted proteins | sample 1500681 | NCBI WGS metagenome assembly LNFX01 (sample SAMN04254626, study PRJNA301722) | marine sediment metagenome | isolation source: antarctic beach sand mud | place: Antarctica | collected 2015 | reverse complement strand
TTTAAGGCGGAAAAAAATGGCGACGAACGTAGCAACAACCACACCAATTAACAGACGTTTCAGCACCACTCTCAACATCACTAAAGGCAGCCTGGCCAACATGATCGAAAAAATCACGGGCAAAATCATAATCATCAACGCGGACGTAGAACCTGTGCTAACCCAAATACACGCACCGATCAAGAACACCACAGTGGTACGTAGACCAATCGCCAATCCGGCCAACGGATCTCGATACGTTACCATACTAGGCGCATTTAATAAGGTGCTATCGCGCTCCTCTAAAGCTTTGTAGGCACGCAATAGAACAGTCAAGTCTGCGGTGATGTCTGCACCAACGTTCAGCATATGCGATTCAAAAGGAACATCAGTGTCATTGTTCGCTCGATAATCAGCAAGATTTCGACGCAATACTTTAACCTGCTCTAAGCAATAATCGAAATCATTGGATTCGGCAATACGAGTAAACGCCTCGCGTAATTGATCGAGTAATTGAGTCAAGGCAGGCGTCATCAGCTCGGTATGGCGACGCTGTAAACGACCAAATATTTGCACCAACGCTAATAAAGACAGTACTTTTTGACCCAATTGATTCGCGGCACGCGAGCGCCCTGGCCCCTTTGGCCCTTCATAACTCACTGCACTGGAATCTTCACTCACCACACCTAACGTCGTCATAATACCGTCAAGCTGTTTATGACGTGCTTCGTGGGAACCTTCAGTGTCTAACTCAGTCACCAGATACTGTAATGTTTGATTAATTACTGATTGCGCTTGTTTTTGCAGGCTGTCTTTTACTTTTACCGGCCAAAATAAATGACTCACAATGCCCGCACAAATAGAGCCAATGATGATTTCGCTCACTCGCGCCTGAGCAACATCAAATACGGCTTGACTGCTGGCTGTAGAGGGACTTGCCATCACTAGCAACACAATTATTACCGCAGTGACTGCGGCCATTGCAAATGCATAAACAAAATTGGCCTGACGAACCATCGCTGACAAGGCGGAGTTCAACCCCAGCCATAACGCCAATACCCCCAACGCTACATAAGGGTAAGACACAAACTGAGTTAGTAAAAATATGCCAAACAAACCGCCAATAACCGTACCAACGATTTGGCAAATAGCTTTTTCAACCACTAAGCCACTTTCAGGGCGCATTTGTAGAAAAATGGCGGAAACTAAGGCCCAATAAGGTCGATCAAGATTTAAAAACAAAGCGACTGCCAGCGACATCGCCATGGCAATGACGCCTTTTAGAGCAAAAATAACGGCCTGTTTTTCGGGAAAAAACAGATTACGAAATACAATCCCCAACAGAGTCTCCTTACTGCTTAGTAAGATGAACAGTGGCGGTCATGCCAGCGCTAAGTTGCATATTCCCTGGGAGCGGGTCAAATTTGATGTCCACTGGAATGCGCTGTGATAAACGTACCCAGTTAAAACTTTGCTGAATTTGTGGCAAAAGTTGACCATTACTTTGTGTATTCGTATTGGCAATGGCTTTACCAACACTCACGACATGACCCGTTAATGGCTTACCCCCGCTCAACAAGATCATTTTGGCTTTTTGATTTAAATGAATCAGCGGTATTTTTGTTTCTTCAAAATACCCTGTCACGTAAAACGAGTCTGATCGAACAATAGCCAAAACGGATACACCTTGTCCAACATAGTTACCCTGACGCAAATTCAAGTTAATGATATGACCTGTCGCCGGCGCATACACCTGAGTACGATCCAAATTCAGCTGCGCTGTTGCTTGCTGTGCTTGCGCTAAATCATAATTGGCTTTTGCTATAGCGGTACTGATACGAGCAGACTCTAAGTCTTCAGCGCTTATCGCTTTTTGATGTCGTAACTCAACACGACGTTCATATTTGTGTTTCGCCAATTGCCAAGAATACAAAGCATTTTCTGTATTCGCTTTACTTTGATTTATTGCCGCCTGATAACGCTTTGAGTCAACACTGAAAAGCAACTCACCCTCTTCAACAAGCTGATCATTGCCTATATTTAAGTTCGTCACCCAACCAGACACATCAGGAGCGACAGTAATGATATCTGCACGAACACGCCCATCGCGTGTCCAAGGTGAATGCATGTAGTCATTCCACACCCACCTTCCGGCAAATACAGCCGCCACAACAATGAATACAGTGACAAAAATGCGTAGATAGTTAGCCATTGTTTTATCTTCCACCTAATAAATAAACAGTCAGCGCTAAGTAACAAACGAACAAAGACACTTCAAACCAAGCCACCTTCCAAATACGGTCATGCCAGTTCAAACGATGCAGTGCAAAACGCGTTAACGCGGCTAATAAAAAAGCAATCGGGAAATAAACAACCAGCGGACTAAATTCCATCCCACCAAAAACAACAGCCTGAAGCATCATGAGTATCCTGTCATATTAAGACGTTAGACAGTGTCGCTAAGCATTAAAAAAAACGCACATCTAATAAAGGATAGAATTATAAAGAGATAACACCAAAGAAATGCGCACTTAACCGCCAAATAAAAATACAATAACAAGCATTTACTGTACCAACCCTATTTAGGCAGCGGTAAACTTAGATTAATCCGCCACTCGATATCGAGATGAGAATGATCGGGATGACACCAAAGGCATCCAATGGCGATCAGCGTATCATTTTCATATAAATACGGAAGATGTTCTCGCCACCAGTTTGGTACTTGTTGATCATTAAGCCATTTTTTAAGTTTTCGCGTTTTGCCATTCGACATGATAAGCGTAGCTCCTTCGGGGCGCGCTTTCAGTACGCAGTTATTACTTCCGCGAACACGAATTTCATCAAAAGGACGCTTAAGTATCTCACCTGATGCAAGCGGTGCTAGCACGACGACTTGATCAAGGGGTAATAGATAAATAACATTTTGATGGCGCATAAGACGCCCAGTAGAAAATACAAACTCAGGCTGCTTATCTTCTCCACTTGCAAACATATCATTAATACTTTCTAGCTGAGAATGAGTCAATGATGTGTCTTTTCGTTGCAAAAATTGACGTAGCCAAAACAGTCGTTCCTCTCGTTCTTTATCCGCAATAAAAGATAACTTTAAGCCACCAAACTCATTACACCAAACGTCTAATTGCTGGCTAGCGAATTGCGCTAGCATGCTGTAATCAGTGGCGATACGTTGCGCACTGGAAGCGATATTTTGCTCCATTTTAGGGAATCGTTCTTTAAGAATAGGGACAACTCTTTGGCGCAGGAAGTTTCGTGTAAAACGCTCATCTGAATTAGATTCATCTTGAATCCAATCAAGTTGCTGGTGTTGAGCGTAACTCTCAATCTCTGCTTTGGATACATACAATAAGGGTCGAATTAATTTAGCCCCCTCTTCACCTAAAGATCTTTCTTCGGGGATACCAGCTAATCCTTTTCCGCCAGTACCTCTAAGGAGTCGAAACAAAACCGTCTCGGCTTGATCCCCAGCGTGGTGGGCCAACAATATAACCCCCTGATTACCAATGTTTTTTTGAAAAGCGTGATAACGGGCATTACGAGCCGCGTCTTCAAGAGAGGTTGAACTTCTAGCTGTACGTGTTCAACAACAAAATTTACACCAAGGTCGTTGCAGATGGATTCACAATGTTTAAGCCAATTGTCCGCATTCGTACTCAGCCCATGATGGATATGAATCGCCACCAGTTTTTGCTTTTGCTCAGACGTGAGCTGACTCACCAACGAGTGAAGCAATACGTGAGAATCCACTCCGCCACTAAAACCAACCCACACTGTTTTCGCCTGCATGAATAGGTCATCAACCCACTCAGGGCTGAAACGAAGAGGTGACGACAACGTCATTGGCTTTAGAGTTGAATACTTCATCCTAGCCTCAGCGGCAAAGCGCTTAAGAGTGAACACAAACAAAAAAGCCCCCTAATATAGGAGGCTTTTTAGCATAGCTAAATAATTACAAGCCGTATGACATCAAACGATTATAACGACGAGCCAATAGCTCATCTGTCGTTAATGCTTCCATTCGATCTAAGGCCGCAATAACATTTTGTTTCAAATTTTCTGCTATTTGCTCATGAGCAATATGCGCACCACCTAACGGCTCTTGGATAATAGTATCCACAAAGCCCAGCTCTTGAAGTCGTTGAGCCGTAATCCCCATCGCTTTAGCAGCATCAGAAGCACGGTCTGCGCTTTTCCACAAAATAGACGCACAACCTTCAGGAGAAATAACAGAGTAAGTACCGTATTGCAGCATCATTAGCTCGTCACAAACCCCAATTGCTAGCGCACCACCGGAACCACCTTCACCAATCACAGTAGAGATAATTGGTGTTTTAAGACGAGACATAACAGCCAAATTAAAAGCGATCGCTTCACTTTGACCGCGCTCTTCAGCACCAATTCCTGGATACGCTCCAGGTGTATCGATAAGGGTAATAATTGGCAATTTAAAACGTTCAGCGGTTTCCATTAAACGTAACGCTTTGCGGTAACCTTCTGGACGAGGCATACCAAAGTTACGAAGTACTTTTTCTTTTACTTCACGACCTTTTTGATGACCAATTACCATCACCGGACGGCCATCTAGACGAGCAATACCACCAACAATCGCACGGTCATCCGCATAATGACGGTCACCATGCATTTCTTCAAAGTCAGTAAAAACGTGTTTTATATAATCAAGTGTATATGGGCGCTTTGGGTGACGCGCTAACTGAGAAACTTCCCATGCCCCTAAATTACTAAATAGGCTTTTGGTCAGCGCTATTTTTTTATCTTCAAGACGACTAATTTCATCGCCTATGTTGATTTCATCATCGTTACCGACTAAACGTAACTCTTCAATTTTTTGTTCAAGTTCAGCAATCGGCTGCTCAAAAGGGAGATAATCTAAATTCATATTTAATTACACTACTGTTTGGTTGCCATAAAATTTAAGGAAAAAAAGCAAATAGCTTTTATCCTATAGCTCTATTAAATGAGACTAAGTATACACTAACTGAACATTTTGTTTACCGTATTGTTTCTGAAGTTGATGAATTAATTCGTCATCTGGACGAACTTTCCAACTTGTTCCCAAACGGATATCACCACATGCCTCAGCGGTATCAAAACCGATCACCACATCACAGCCGTCCCCACGATATGACTCCATGTACCCTGCCAATGTTTTGATTTCAGCTGGTGTTACCGTCTCTGAAGTCCAAGTAATACGTAATGCCTCAACATAGCGAACTCGAGCCTGAGCAATATCAAGGATATTTCGAGCAATAACTTTTTGTCCACCACGAAACTCATCCACCGAGATTTCGCCTTCAACAACCACGACTTCATCTTTAACAATAACGTTTTTAAAGGTTTCGTAGCTATCTGGGAAAACCGTTACTTCAATACGAGCAGAGCGGTCATCTAGAGTGACAAAAGCAATATTACCACCTTTTTTGCTCTTGGTAATCCGCAAGTCCACGATCAGGCCAGCCATAATTTGCGTATCACCACGCTTAGGCTGGAGATCTACAATTTTTGAGCGAACAAAGCGACGAATCTCTTTTTCATATTCATCAATCGGGTGACCTGTCACATACAGACCCAATGTGTCTTTCTCACCATCAAGTCGCTGACGCGGCGGCCATTCATGCTGAGTACCTATTTCCTTATAAGCATCCTCCGTATTTTCTTCTACCGCAATGCCAAACAAATCCGTCATACCAGCGTCGTGGTTTTTCGCGTCCTGCACGGCCCGCTTCAGCGCTTCATCGATACAAGCAAATAGCGTGGCACGATTCGGTCCAATCGTATCAAAAGCACCCGAGCGAACCAACGCTTCCATAACGCGCTTATTAACTTTACGCCCGACACGTTGGCAAAAATCAAAAATGTGCTCAAAAGTGCCTTCTTTTCGCGCTTCAACAATGGCTTCGATTGGGCCTTCACCCACACCTTTAATCGCTCCCAGACCATAGACAATAGCGCCTTTGGGATTGACGGTGAATTTAAAAACAGACTCATTCACATTGGGCAGCTCTAACACCAACTTCATTGAGCGACATTCTTCAATGAAAATAACAATCTTATCGGTATTTTGCATATCGGCAGACAATACTGCGGCCATAAATGGCGCAGGATAATGGTTTTTTAACCAAGCCGTTTGGTAAGAAACCAATGCGTAAGCCGCGGAGTGAGATTTGTTAAAACCATAACCTGCGAACTTTTCCATCAGATCAAAAATATTACCTGACAGGTCTTTATCAACATTGTTTTTTAGCGCACCTTCCATGAAGATTAAACGCTGCTCAGCCATTACCTCTGCTTTCTTCTTACCCATGGCACGACGAAGTAAATCTGCACCACCTAGAGAGAATTTTGCCAGCACCTGGGCAATCTGCATTACTTGTTCTTGGTACAAAATAATGCCGTACGTTGGCTCTAGAACAGGAATAAGATCGTTATGTTGATAATCAGAATGAGGGAACGCCAGCTCGGCACGCCCGTGCTTACGGTTAATAAAGTCATCTACCATGCCTGAGCCTAGTGGCCCAGGTCGATACAAGGCCACCAAGGCGATAATATCTTCAAAGCGCGATGGCAAAAGTTTCTTTATCAACTCTTTCATACCGCGAGATTCCAGCTGGAATACCGCCGTCGTTTCGGCTCGCTTTAATAAGTCATAGGTGGACTTGTCTTCCAAATCAATCAGTGCAATATCTAACGGCGGCTTACCTTCCAACTCGTTAATAGCGTCAATGTTTTTAACCGCCCAATCTACGACGGTAAGCGTCTTCAAGCCGAGGAAGTCAAACTTCACCAGTCCCGCTTCTTCCACGTCATTTTTGTCATACTGAGTAACTAATCCTGAACCATCTTCTTCACAATATAACGGCGCAAAATCTATTAATTTTGTCGGGGCAATAACCACACCGCCGGCATGTTTACCAAAGTTACGAACCACGCCTTCTAGTGAAATAGCCATTTCCATGACTTCAGCGGCGTCTTCGTCCCCAGCCAAAAACTCAGGTAATGCAGGCTCTTCTTCTAAGGCCTTTTTCAAGGTCATACCGATTTCAAAAGGAATCAACTTAGAAAGCTTATCACCAAGACTGTAGGGCTTACCTTGCACTCGTGCCACGTCTCGCACTACCGCTTTAGCTGCCATCGCCCCAAAGGTGATGATCTGAGAAACCGCATCACGACCATAAGTACGCGAGACATAGTCGATTACTCGGTCACGATTTTCCATGCAAAAGTCGATATCGAAATCGGGCATGGAAACCCGCTCAGGATTCAAAAACCGTTCGAATAGCAAATCATACTCGAGTGGATCAAGGTCGGTAATCTTCAGAGCATAAGCCACTAAGGAGCCGGCACCAGATCCTCGTCCTGGGCCAACGGGAATGTCGTTATCTTTTGCCCACTGGATAAAGTCCATTACTATCAAGAAATAACCAGGGAACCCCATCTGATTGATAATGTTTAATTCAAAGTCCAAACGGTCCCAGTATTCTTGACGTCGTTTTTCAATTCGCTCACCATACTTTTTAGTCAAAAAATTAAAGCGTTCAGTTAAGCCATCGTAAGACAACTCACTAAAAAACGCCTCCATCGTCATCCCTTCTGGCACAGGATAGTCAGGCAGAAAATATTTGCCCAGCAACACATCCACACTACAGCGTTTGGCAATCTCTACGGTATTTTCAAGCGCCTCAGGAATATCTTCAAAAAGTGCAGCCATTTCTTCTGGCGTCTTAAAATACTGCTCTTCTGAATAACGGCGTTTACGACGTGGATCATCCAAAGTCACACCATCGTGTATACAAACACGAGCTTCGTGGGCTTCATAGTTCTCACGCTTTAAAAAACGAACATCATTCGTCGCAACGACTGGACATCCAAGTTCGCTAGCAAGAGGAACAACAGCATGTATATACTCCTCTTCCCCAAGACGGCTAGTTCGCTGTAACTCAATATAAAAACGCTCAGGAAATATCGACATCCAATAAGCCAAACGACTTTTTGCCTGATCCTGTCGACCTTTTTGCAGCAACAAACCAATATCGCCAAAACCCGCTCCAGATAAAGCAATAACATCATCACAACAAGCTTCAATCCACTCGCGCTGAACAATTGGACGACCGTCCACTTGACCAAGTTGATACCCTTTCGAAATAATTTCGATGATATTTTTGTAGCCTTTATTTGACGTTGCTAACAAGGTAAGACGGTATCGAGAATCCATCTCATCATCTTCGTCGACAACAACATCAACACCACAGATAGGCTTAATGCCTTTATCCATCGCACCCTTATAAAAACGCACGAAACCACACAGATTATTTTCGTCAGTAATGGCGACGGCTGGCATGGATAATAACTCGGCAGTACCAAGCAGCCCTTTAATTTTTACCAAGCCATCAACCAAGGAAAACTCAGTATGTACTCGTAAGTGTATAAACGATGCGGACAAAATATTATCTCTCTAAAATCTTTTTAACTGGGCCGAAACTGCGTCGATGAATCGGCGTGATGCCATGCACTTGAATGGCTTTAAGATGCAAGGCAGTAGGGTACCCTTTATGTTTTTCAAATCCATACTGAGGATAAATTTTAGCCGCCTGCACAATATCTCTATCACGGGTCACTTTGGCTAAAATAGACGCGGCAGAAATAGCCGCGTGCCGCGCATCCCCTTTAACCACTGCCTCAGCGGGACAAGGAAGGTTGGGAGGAATACGATTACCGTCTATCAATACATGTTCAGGTGCAACCGACAATAAAGCGACAGCTCGAGACATTGCCAGCATACTGGCGTGTAAAATATTTATCTCGTCAATTTCTTCTATCGTCGCACTGGCAACACCATAGGCTACGGCTTTTTCTTGTATTTCAACAAACAACGCTTCGCGTTTTTTTTCACTTAATTTTTTGGAATCAGCCAAACCTGCAATTGGACGGTTTGGGTCTAGAATCACCGCAGCGGCAACTACCTCACCCGCTAAAGGACCTCTTCCAGCTTCGTCAGTCCCGGCCAATAAATCACCAAAATATACCTGACTTACAAAAGGCTCCATCATTTCGCTTTCTCTTCAAGCATATAAATAATCGCTTTCGCCGCCGTTTCTCCAGCATTTTTTCGTAACATTTTATGCAAATTAAGATACTTAGCTTGAATGGTTTTATCACCATTAAAAGATCGCCAAGTTTGCAGCAATCGTGTAGCTAAATTATCTGGCGTCGCGGCATCTTGAAGTAGCTCAGGAACTAAGGCCTCATTCGCCAATAAATTAGGCAAAGAAACATAAGGCACCTTAATCATTCGAGACATGATGGCATAAGTCAATTTATTGACCCGATAAGACACGACCATAGGACGTTTCACCAGCATGGCTTCAAGAGCCGCCGTCCCTGATGCCAATAAAATAGCGTCAGATGCGGCCATAACAGTACGCGATTGACCGTCAATAAGAATGGCTTCTGCATTAGCTCCCTCAAGTATCGACTCTATTTGCACTCGTCTTGCCGCATTAGCCGCTGGCATCAAGAAAACAGCATCGGGTTCTTTATGCTTAATCCGCTTCATTGTTTCTACGAAAAGAGGTGCTAAACGAGACACTTCACCTTCGCGAGAACCAGGCAAAATACCAAACACAGGTCCATTAATTGGGCCTAAGTTAAGCGTATCTCTTGCTTCAAGAGCATCACTATCTAGGGGTATTTCATCGGCCAACGTATGACCAACACAAACAATAGGAATATTGTGTTCATGATAGATAGGCAGCTCGAACGGGAATAGCGCCAACATCAAATCAACCGATTTTTTGATGTTAAAAATGCGTTTTTGACGCCATGCCCAGACAGAAGGACTGACATAGTGCACGGTTGGAATACCAGATTTTTTTAATTTCCTCGCTAAAGGCATATTAAAATCAGGGGAATCTATGCCTATAAAGGCCGTTGGTGGGTTATCTAGGCAGGACTGATACAAACGTTTACGTATACCAAGAAGCTCTATTAAACGCGCCAACACTTCAACCAACCCCATTACGGATAATCGATCCATTGGCACAACCGTCTTGAAGCCTTGAGCCTCCATTAACGGCCCACCAATTCCTTCAAAAATAGCATTGGGTTGCAATATTTTTAAATGAGCAATCAGATTAGCGCCTAAAATGTCACCTGAAGCCTCACCTGCGACTACAACATAACGTATCGGAGACATCACTTTCATTTATACAACCTCTAATAATAAAAAACCCCGAAACTGTCCGGGGTTTTCTTTTAAACATAGTGCCTATCGTATTATTCCACGTTTAGACTGCCGAATGGATAAGATGAACTCAGCCACCTCAGGAATATGAAACATATCTCCCTTCTCCAATTCTTCTAGCGCGGAATTTAGCGTTAATCCTTTGAGGTATATTCTCTTGTAGGCTGAACGCAAAGCTCGGATAACATCAGAAGCCACACCTCTTCGACGCATTCCTTCAAAATTCATCCCATGAGCCTTGGCTGGGTTTCCAGAAACCATAATGTACCTAGGGACATCTTTAGCAACCATTGATCCCATACCGCACATACTAAATGAGTTCACCTGACAAAACTGATGAATCCCAGTATAACCACCAAGAATAACATGATCACCCACTTTGACATGACCAGCCAAAGCTGCAAAGTTAGCCATTATATTATGGTCACCAACAATACAATCGTGACCAATGTGCGTACTAGCCATAAATAAGTTGTGATTACCGACCACAGTAATACCAGTATCTTGAACAGTACCACGGTGAATCGTCGCATTTTCACGAATCACATTACTGTCGCCAATAACCAGCTGTGTTGGTTCACCTTTATACTTTTTGTCTTGGTTCGCCTCTCCAACAGAAGCAAACTGATAAATTTCATTATTATATCCAATTGTCGTATGACCATTGATGACAACATGCGATTTAATAATACTACCAGCACCAATTTTTACATTCGGTCCAATCACACAAAAGGGACCAATCTCCACATCGGAGTCAATCTCTGCTTTCGAATCGATTAAAGTTGTTGGATGTATCGCCACTATATCTTCCTGTCTGCACACAGAATAGTTGCAGAGCACGCTAATTCACCATCAACCGTTGCTCTACACTCAAATTTCCAAATACCACGTTTTTCTGTAACAATTTTTGCTTCTAGTTGTAATCGATCACCAGGTACAACTGGACGCTTAAAACGTGCTTTATCAGAGCCAACAAAGTAATAGATCGAACCATCTTCTGGTTTTTTATCCATGGTTTAAAACCAAGAATACCAGCCGCTTGAGCCATTGCCTCAATAATCAAAACACCAGGCATGACTGGATGATTTGGAAAATGCCCATTAAAGAATGGTTCATTAATGGTGACATTTTTATACGCTATAATGGACTCGTTTAAGTTCAGTTCAATAACACGATCCACCAATAGAAACGGATACCTATGAGGTAAGTATTGGCGAATTTCATTTACGTCCATCATTTATTATCAACCTTCTCTAAAAACTTATTAACCTGTTGTTTCAATTGTAAAAACTGCTTTGCCATATCGTCTATTCTTCTGACTCTAGCAACCGTTCGACGCCATTTTGCGGTTGGTTCCATTCCCATTCCAGAAGAGTAAGAACCAGCTTCTGCAATAGAATTACTTATCATACTCATACCAGTAATATGAACGTTATCAGCAAGCGTTAAATGCCCTGCAATGCAAACACCTCCTGAAACAGTACAAAAAGAACCAATTTTTGTACTGCCGGCTATCGCGGTACTCGCGGCAATCGCTGTATTATCACCAATTACCACGTTATGAGCAATTTGAACTTGATTATCAATTTTTACACCGTGCCCAATTAGGGTATTCTCGATTGCACCACGGTCAATTGTTGTACTAGCCCCTATCTCAACATTGTCACCAATGACAACCGACCCTAGCTGATCAATTTTTTCCCAGCCCCCTTCTTTTGGAGCAAAACCAAAACCGTCCGCTCCGATAACCGCGCTGCTATGAAAAATACACGCTTCACCGACAACGACATCGTGGTAGAAGGTGACATTAGGGTATAAACGTGTGCCCTTACCTATTTTAACACCACGACCAATGACACACCCTGCACCTATAGCACAACCTTCGGCGATATTTACGTCATCATCAATAACAACGTTAGGGCCGACAACCACACCATCGGCAATGGTCGCCTTAGGGGAAATAACAGCGCTTGGATGAACACCTGACCAGCATTGAACGGGCGGCACAAACAAATGAGATAACTGAGCAAACGCTAGGTAAGGGTTTGATACAACAATGGCATTTTCAACCAGTTGAGCCAGCGCCTCAGTCTTCACCAGAACAGCACCTGCGGACGAAGAGGCAAGCTGATTTTGGTACTTAGAATTTGCTAAAAAACTGAGCTCGCATTCTGTTGCGTCTTTCAGTGTGCCTAATTTTTTAATCAGAAGATCACTGTCTCCCTTAACAACACCTTGCACCTTAGCAGCCAATTGCCCTAGCGTGTGGCTCATAGATTAGTTGTCCTTATTAATACGTTTCACCAATTCATCGGTAAGATCCGCGTCAGCATCAGCGTATAAACTTAATTGTCTGTTCAAAACTAAATCTAACTTGCGCTCTTCGATTAAAGATTTCAACGCAGCTTCGCCTTGAGGCGTTAAAGACTGTATTAGCTTTTGCTCTAACGCTTTCGCTTGGCGTTGCATATTAGCCGCCATTGCTCGCACCTTATTATCATGCTCTGCCAGTGCTTGACGACGTTTTTTTAAATTCACCTTCCGAAAGCGTTAACTCATCTCGTTTCAAATCTTTAGCCAATAACTCAAGATCAGCCTGTTCTTTTTTTAAACGAGCATCCATCTCTGCGACTTTTTGTTTAGGCTCTTTAGCGGCTTCTTGACCGATATTACTCGCGAGAAGCGCCGCTCTAAAATCGATAACAGCCACCTCTGTTGCTTGTACACTACTCATGAAGCATAGAGTAAAAATTGCAGTTATGATTTTTTTCATTGTCGATCCTCTTAAATGATATGCTCTAAGTTAAAAAGTGGTTCCTAACTGAAATTGGAAAAAGTCTGTTTTATCGCCATCTTTTGCATTTAAAGGCCTGGCAAAATTAAATGACAAGGGTGCAATGGGTGTGATCCAAGTCCAACTCAAACCAACACTGTAACGTATTTCTGATAGATCAATACCTTCGTTACACTCTGTATTGCCGGAATAACATGCGTCAGTAAAAACATTACCGCCATCTAAAAAGAAAGCCGTTCTAACAGACTTATGATCTTCGACCATCGGTAAAGGAAAAATAAGTTCCGCCGTACCTGTCATCAAAATATTACCACCTAAGGCGGAACTAGTATTAGTAGAAGTACTAGAATACGAATTCTTTGGCCCTAAAGAAGAAGCCCCATAACCACGAACAGAATAAGACCCACCAGCAAAATAGTTTTCAAAGAAAGGTAAACTATCTGTATCTCCGTAGCCAGTACCATAACCTAAACGGCCTTTTAGCCGGAACAACCACAGATCAGAACTGTTTAAATTCCAGTATTTTTGCGACGTGAGTCCAAGCTTGGCATATTGCTGATCGCCCACAGGCAATGCAACTTCCAAAGAAGCTTTGGTTGAGTAACCATCCGTTGGTAATACACCACCCACTAAATCGCTGTCACTCCACGTTAAGCTGCCAATTAAATCGTCGTAATTGTCGCCATGCGTATTGACATAATCTTGAGTTTCATTGGATGGGTCATACCCTAATTTTACCGTACTTTCTTTCACCGTCATGCCAAAAGACAGGCGCTGTGTATCAGAAATCGGATAACCGTAGCTTACTCCAGCACCAATTTCATCAAGGTCATAATCTTCCACATCATCATCAGCATGATCACTGGTTTGATAAAAAATTTGGAAACCACGACTCACACCATCGACAGTAAAATATGGGTTATCGTAATTAATAGAGTAATCTTGCGTTTGATTTGTACGTGTTGCATTAAAAGACAGTTTATTGCCTGTCCCTAAAAAGTTTCGCTTAGAGACACCAAATCCAAGCACCGTACCATCTTCTTGCGAATAGCCAATGCTCGCCTGGATACTACCGGAGGCTTGCTCTTGTACAACGACATCAAGATCAACCTGATCAGAGGTGCCAGCAACAGGACGTGTTCTTAAATCAACACTTCCGAAAAAACCAAGGCGCTCGATACGACGTTTGGAAGATTGTATTTTAGAGTGTGTTGCCAAAGCCCCCTCAAATTGCGTCATTTCACGGCGTAACACTTCATCTTGTGTTTCACTATTACCACTAAACGTGATGCGGCGAACATAGACTTTGGGACCAGGAGTAATTTGATAACTAAGGTTAACGGTATGGTTCTCTAGTTTTTCTGGAATCACATTCACGTTAGTGAACAAATAACCATCATCACCCAATTCAGTTGATATTTTCTCAATGATTTTAGTTACTTCACTACGAGAAAAAACATCACCACGTTTCTGAGAGATTTGCTTCCACACACGATCTTCTGCAATCGGTAAACTGCCACTCAACGACACTTTATTAATATTATAAGGTTTACCCTCATCAACATTAATAACAATATAAACGTCACGTTTATCCGCAGACAAACTCACCTGACTAGAAACGACACTAAAATCTAAATAGCCTTTGTCTAAATAAAAGCTTTTTAAAGTATTGATGTCACCCTCTATCTTCGCTTTTGCGTATTCATCTGCAGAGCTAAAGGGATTCCAAGACCCGGTTTCTTCCGCCTCAAAGTTTTTCGTAAGCGTTTCTTGGTCGAAATCCTTATTACCAACAATGTTTATATGGACTATTTTCGCTGTATCACCTTCATCGATATTGATAACAATACCAGTCCGGTTACGAGGCATATCCTCCACAGTTATATCCACTTTGGCACTATAACGACCAAGAGCGTAATATTGGCGCTGAAGCTCCTGCACAATCTGATTTAAGGTTTCAGGTTTGTAAATTTCACCAATTTCAAGGCCTGATAATTTCAAGCCTCTCTCTAAGTCTTCTGTTTTAATGAGCTCATTACCTTCTATGGTTAAATTACCGATAGAAGGTCGCTCAGCCACATCAAAAATCAAGACATTGCTTTCTTCATACACATCAATGTCACTAAAGTAACCAGTGTTAAAAAGAGAACTAATAGCTTGATATACTTTATCTGAATCATAGGACTCACTCTTATCGAACCCTATGACATCAAACGCTCGTGCTGATGGCATTTGTACTAAACCATCGATTCGAACATCTTCTACTGTTTTTGCAAAACTCTGCACGCTTATTAAAGCCAACAACACCGCTGGAACGAATTTCACATATACCTCTCTACAAGCGGGCAATATCATTAAAAATGGCGATGGCCATTAGAGCAAATAAAAGAGAAGCACCAACACGATACGCCATACTCTGAATTTTCTCAGAGACAGGCTTACGACGAATAGCTTCAATGCCAAAAACAACAAATGCCCACCATCTAACATTGGAATAGGCAACAAATTAAGCACCCCTAAACTGACACTCAGGTAAGCCATGAATTTTAAAAAAGATTGCAATCCAGAGTCGGCTGATGCGCTCGCCACTTTTGCAATCGTTATCGGTCCAGATAAATTATCGACCGAAATCAGTCCTTGTAACATTTTCCCGATAGAGGAAACCGTTAAAGATACCATTTTAGACGTTTGTGCAACACCATAAAAAAGTGCATCAAATGGGCCATAATATTGCTCCCGGATAAGACTTTCGTCCCATTTAGGGGGAACTACAGCCAGCCCAGCATACCCTATGACTTTACCATTTTGCTCGGTAGATTTAGGTAATAATGATAATTTAGTCAAGCCCTGTACACGCTGCACCTCAACGGCCAACGCCTTGCTTGGACTTGCCTGCACTAATACAACAAACTGCTGCCAGTTTGCCACAGGTTGATCATTTACCGTTAAAACTTTATCTCCAGTAAGAAAACCTGCCTCAGCCGCCGCACCGCCCTCCACTACCTGAGCGATAATGGGTAAAATAAGCGGCTGCCATGGTGCCAAACCAAACGCTTTAATCAAATTATTAGGTTCATCACCAACAAGCCATCGATTAAGACGCACACTATCTTCTTGTAACGAACTCAATCCATCAGGTTGGTACCGAACGATAATGGTTCCTGTTTTACCAATCAAGCCTGCTAACACTAAATTTACATCTTCCCACGATGCTACCGGTTCACCAGCGATTGAAATAAGCTCATCTCCGGCTTGGATTTGCGTTTGAGACATCGGGGTATCTCGTTCAATCTGACCCACTTTTGGCGCAATAGACTGAACACCAAGTATCGCCACCAACGCATATATAAAAACCGCCAAAATAAAATTAGCAATCGGACCGGCCGCCACAATAGCAATGCGCTGCCAAACCGTTTTTACATTAAAAGCTTGGCTTCTCAATGACTCAGGAACATTCCCTTCACGTTCATCCAGCATTCGCACATACCCGCCAAGCGGAATCATGGCCAATGTAAATTCTGTGCCGGTCTTACCTACATAGCGATAGATAGGCTTCCCAAAACCGACCGAAAAACGCAGCACTTTAACACCACAACGTCGAGCCACAAAAAAGTGACCAAATTCATGAAAGGTAATCAGAAGACCTAAGGCGACAACAATAGAAAGGATATTTAGTATCATGAAAACTTACCGCGAGAAATCATATCCAGTGCCAAGTGGCGAGAATATCTATCCGCTTCAAAAACATCATCAAGCGTATTCACCGCCACAATATTTGCGACAGTCAAAACCTGTTCATTCAATTTTGCAATATCAAGAAAGCCAATCTGGTGGTTCAAAAAAGCTGCCACGGCAATCTCATTCGCTGCATTCAATACCGCCATGGCCGTCCCTCCCATAAACCAGGCATCAGCAGCCAACTTCAAATTGGGGAAACGCAACAAATCAGGAGACTCAAAATTCAAACGCGCGACATCAATTAAATTCAACGGAGCCACGTTTGTCTCGACTCTGTCTGGCCAACTCATACCATACGCAATCGGGATCTTCATATCAGGGTTTCCCATCTGAGCAATCACCGACCCATCGCGATATGACACCATAGAATGAATAATACTTTCCGGGTGAACAACCACATCCACCTCATTTGGTGTTACATCAAATAACCAACAGGCTTCGATCAACTCCAACCCTTTATTCATCAAGGAAGCGGAGTCAATAGATATCTTTTGCCCCATTGACCAGTTTGGATGTTTACACGCCTGCGCTGGTGTCACCGAGCTCATATCATCTAAAGACCACGTCCTAAAGGGCCCGCCGGATGCAGTCAGAATAATCTTTGACACATCCTGCTTATGAGCGCCGGAAGAAGTCTGCGGCAAACTTTGATAAATCGCATTGTGCTCACTGTCTATTGGAAGAAGCGTAACATCATGACGCGCCACCTCATCCATGAACAGTCTTCCCGCCGTGACCAAAGATTCTTTATTCGCCAGCAATGTACGCTTGCCAGCACGAACGCCCGCTAACGTAGGCTTAAGGCCAGCGAACCCCATAATGGCCGCCATCACCTGATCAACAGCAGAATCAGAAGCAATACTTTCTAAAGCAGCCTCTCCCCACTCAAATGACGTTGCCAAACCTTGGCACTGCTGAGCCAATTCATTACAAGCTTTTTCGGATCCCATCACCGCACGCTGCGGCTTAAAACGGCGACAAATTTCTGCCATTTTGTCCACGCTTTCGTTCGCTGATGCATTGATCAAAACAAATTTGTCCGGATGCTGTGCAATAATTTCTAACGTACTTTGGCCAATTGACCCTGTTGCACCCAATAAACAAATACCTTGCATCAAAGCCATCCAGCCAAACTTAGCAATAAAACGTAAATAGGCGCTGCCGCAGTTAAGCTATCGACACGATCCATTACACCGCCGTGTCCAGGAATCAAATGACTCGAATCCTTTAGCTTCTCATGTCGCTTAAACAAACTTTCCGTTAAATCACCCAACACCGAGACCGAGGAAGTTAATAACGCAATAACCGTGAGAATACTCCACTGGGTTAACGTGAACCCACTTAATATGGCAAATATAACCACACCCACCTGAGTCAACACTAAACCACCGATAACGCCTTCCCATGATTTACCCGGACTGACAAATTTTGCTAACTTTCTTTTCCCGAAAGCTCGACCCGCAAAATAAGCACCAGAGTCAGCACCCCAAATCAATCCCATCAACAGCAAAACCCAGACGACGAAATCATCTGACTGCTTTAAAACAACCAAGGCAGTCCAAGTTGTAAGCAACACAAAAACGCCAAATAACAAGCGACTAACAACATGACGCCACAATAAAGTCGCTGGATAACGTACCACCCAATAAAGCGCTAAGCCCCATAACAAAGGACTAATATAAAGTGACGCTTTCTGTAAATTGAAATTGAAAACCCAAAAGCACACAACACCAATAAGAACAGAAAATCCAATGCGGCCTATTTGACTACGTACGCCCGATAAACGAGCCCATTCCCAGCCAGCCAGCAACACAACACCCGCCATGGCGACAATAAAATGTGACTCTTCGAGCACAAAAACCGCACAAATAAACAAAACAGCCATGACTATGGCACTTAAAATTCGAGGAAGTAACATGGCTATCGACCACCATAACGACGTTGACGATTTTGATACACCTGAATCGCGTCATCAAAATGCTGTTGATCAAAATCCGGCCACAACACCGGAAGGAACACAAACTCAGAATAAGCGGTTTGCCAAAGTAAGAAATTACTAATACGCTCTTCCCCAGATGTTCTAATTAACAAATCAGGCGGAGGTAAGTCAGCCAAGGCTACATGTTGCCCTAATAACGCTTCATCGACATCTTCTGGCGACAACGCTCCTGACATAACGAGCTCGGCTATTTTTTCGCAGCCTGCGCAATATCCCAACGACCACCATAATTCGCCGCAATCACTAATGTCATTTGGTTATTATCTTTTGTGGCGTCTTCAACACTCTGGATTTGTTTCTGCAAACCAGAACTAAACCCCGAAAGATCGCCAATAACCCGAAGCCGGATTTTATGCTCATTCAATCGTTTTAGCTCTTTTTTGAGAGAGCGCATAAACAGCGCCATCAAACCATCAACCTCTAACTTAGGTCGTTTCCAGTTCTCACTAGAAAAGGCGAATAGCGTTAATACCTCAACACCAGATCTGGCCGCGGCCTCAACCACTCGGCGAACAGCAGTAGCACCTGCCGTATGGCCCGCAATGCTTGGAAGATGTTTTTTCTTTGCCCAGCGATTATTACCATCCATTATGATGGCAACATGAGCTGGTCCGACCACTGAATCAAAATCAGCGCCATCCAATTCAGACATAACTTTACCCTAGTCAATAAAAAGGGCGAGCCAAAGCTCGCCCTTTTTATTAGATTTGCATCAAGTCTTTTTCTTTTGCAGCAAGACGCTCTTCAACCAAAGCCACGCTCTTGTCTGTTATTTTTTGAACTTGATCCTGACCACGACGATCATCATCTTCAGAAATTTCTTTTTCTTTCACTAGGTCTTTAAGACTACTGTTTGCATCACGACGAATATTACGAATAGCAATACGACCGTTTTCAGCTTCGCTCTTTGCCTGCTTAAAATAGTTCTTACGAGTTTCTTCCGTCAAAGCCGGCATAGGAATTCGAATAAGATTTCCATTTGTCGCAGGATTCAGACCAAGATCAGATTTCATAATGGCTTTTTCAATTTCAGGTACTAAGTTATTTTCCCAAGGAGAAATACCCAAGGTACGCGCATCTTCAACCGTTATATTAGCAATCTGACTTAGTGGCGTTTCAGTGCCATAATAGTTCACTTTAACCGAGTCCAATATACTAGGGTGCGCACGACCTGTACGAATTTTTTTAAACGCAGATTCAACAGAAGCAACCGCTTTATTCATACGATCTTCTGCATCTTTAAGAATTTCGTTAATCATAACTTCCTCACTTAATCAGTGTACCTTCACTGCCACCAACCATGATATTTATCAAGGCTCCGGGCTTATTCATATTAAACACACGTATTGGCATGCCATGATCACGGGTCAAACATATCGCAGTTAAATCCATGACCCCTAATTGTTTTTCAAGGACTTCATCGTAGCCCAATGTATCATATTTCACGGCAGCCGGATCCTTCATAGGATCAGCAGAATACACGCCGTCAACCTTCGTTGCTTTCAATACAACATCTGCATCAATCTCGATGCCGCGTAAACAAGCAGCAGAGTCAGTTGTAAAGAAAGGATTACCCGTTCCCGCTGAGAAAATCAGCACGTCACCCTCTTTCATCAATCGCATAGCACGACGTCTATCGTAAGGCTCAACAATGCCCGTCATTGTGATGGCTGACATCACTCGGGTCGCAATATTCGCACGTTCCAATGCATCTCGCATTGCCAACGCGTTCATCACCGTTGCCAGCATCCCCATATGGTCACCAGTAACGCGATCCATGCCGGCTTTACTCAACGCCTGACCACGAAACAAGTTACCACCACCAATAACGATACCAACTTCAACACCAATGCCTCGTAGCTGGCCAATCTCAAGCGCAATACGATTTAACACTTTAGGGTCGATACCAAAGGACTCATCCCCCATTAGGCTTCGCCACTTAATTTAAGCAAAATTCGTTTGTATTTTGGACTCTTTTCTTTTGGCATATCAACCTCCGGCAATGGTTTCATTTCTTTAATAACTGAGGTCTATTTATCCGACACTCTCGCATTTGTCTTTCATAAAAAGGGGCAGTCAAGCTGCCCCTTTTTGTTGAAGACACCGCAACTAAGAGTTAACCTCTAGCTGTGCTGCTACTTCTGCTGCAAAGTCTACTTCAGCAACTTCAATACCTTCACCAACTTCAAGGCGAATGAAAGAAGTTACTGTTGCACCAGCGTCTTTAACAAGCTGGCCAACTTTAATTTCTGGGTTCTTAACAAAAGGCTGTTCAGTCAAGCTGTTTTCAGCCAAGAATTTCTTCATACGACCCACAATCATTTTATCAACGATTTCTGCAGGCTTGCCAGCCATGTCTGGCTGAGCACGAACAATCTCTTCTTCTTTTGCTAGAACTTCTGCTGGCATGTCGTCGCCGCGAACTACGCGAGGAGCAACAGCAGCAATATGCATAGACACGTCTTTAGCCAGTTCAGCAGAACCGCCTTCCAACTGAGTCAACACAGCGATTTGGCCGTTACCGTGAAGGTAAGCACCCACTAATCCGCCTTCGATAATGACAGCACGACGAGGAGAAATATTCTCACCGATTTTTTGTACCAATGCTTCGCGCGCCTGACCAATTTCACCCGCAAGCAAAACCGCCACATCCGTTTCTTTCGTTGCAAAAACAACGTCAGCAACTTTGTTTGCGAAAGCAATAAAGCCTTCGTCACGAGTCGCGAAATCAGTTTCAGAGTTTACTTCAACCAAGATAGCGTAAGAAGAATCGTCAGCGACACGCATAACAATTGTTCCTTCAGCTGCAGTACGGCCCGCTTTTTTAGCTGCCTTCATGCCACTTGATTTACGTAGTTCTTCGATAGCTACTTCAACGTCAGCGTTAGCAGCGACAAGTGCTTTTTTACACTCCATCATGCCTAGGCCAGTACGTTCACGTAGCTCTTTTACCAATGCTGCAGATACTGCGGCCATGTTAAATCCTCTTTTTACCAATTCAAATTTAAAAAAGGAGGTAAGAAACCTCCCTTTAGAAACCAGAACAAACTAGAAAGTTTGCTTACGCTTCAGTAGTAGCTTCGCTTACTTCAACGAATTCATCAGCAGTACCAGCAGTCGCAGAACGACCTTCTAGAACAGCATCAGCAAAAGCGCCAACATAAAGCTGAACAGCGCGAATTGCGTCATCGTTAGCAGGAATAATGTAATCAACACCATCTGGGTTACTGTTAGTATCAACGATACCAATAACAGGAATGCCCAATTTGTTTGCTTCTTTAATAGCAATACGTTCGTGATCAACGTCTACAACAAACAAAACATCCGGAAGGCCGCCCATGTCTTTAATACCACCCATAGAAAGCTCAAGTTTTTCAAGCTCACGAGTACGCATCAAAGCTTCTTTTTTAGTCAGCTTTTCGAAAGTACCATCAGACACCTGACCTTCAAGCTCACGAAGACGCTTGATAGAGGCACGAATAGTCTTGTAGTTAGTCAACATACCACCTAACCAACGGTGGTTAACGTATGGCATACCAGAGCGAGCAGCTTGCTCTTTAATCGTTTTAGATGCAGCACGCTTAGTACCAACAAACAAAACCTTGTTTTTGTTCTCAGCCATTTTCTTAACAAGCTCAAGAGCGTCATTAAGAGCAGGAACTGTATGCTCAAGGTTAATGATATGAATCTTGTTACGAGCACCAAAAATGAAAGGCTTCATTTTTGGGTTCCAGTAACGAGTTTGGTGACCAAAGTGTGAACCAACCTGTAGAAGGTCGCGCATAGAAACTGTAGGCATTTTACTATCCTTTATATTTGGGTTATTTATGCTTACCAGCTAAAAGCGTCAGTCAAACAAGGTTTAAGGCAACCAATGACACCCCAGACACTTTATTTTATTGCGGCAAGATCGTTAGTTTTTTTGAGTTTTTCGCCTATTTCGAACCAAAGTCCGGCAGGCGGGCGTTTTATACCACATTTGACATAAAACAAAAAGACTTGAAGGTTTTTTTACGCGTACTCTGGGGTGTGTTTTTTTCAATTTGAGAGGCGATTCTATCGCTCAAGTCATGTAGAATATCCCGCAACATACTATCAATATAGACATAAACTATTTAAAGATGTGCTAATTATGAGCAACGAAATCCTACAAAAAGTTGAAGAACTAACAAAAGATGGTCGTGTAGACGCTCCTAGCTGGACGCCTCGACCAGCATCCACTCGCTTCACAGATATCAGCGACATTGAAGGAATGAGAGTGGCTGGAAAACTGGCTGCAGACGTTTTAGTCATGCTCGAAAAATTTGTGGTACCAGGCGTATCAACAGAACAAATAGACATCATCGCTCATAACTACATCATAAAAGAGCAAGGTGCCATTCCTGCTCCATTAAACTACCACGGCTTTCCTAAGTCTTGTTGTACATCAGTCAATGATGTGATTTGTCATGGTATTCCAAATGATAAAGCCTTAAAAAAAGGTGATACAGTTAATATCGACATCACTATCATCAAAGATGGCTATTACGGCGACACCAGCAGAATGTTTTTCGCGGGGCCGGCATTACCTCATGCAGAACGCCTCGCCAAAGTCACCCAAGAATGCCTTTATCTTGCGATTGATCTTGTTAAACCTGGTATTCGTCTTGGTGATATCGGTGCAGCTATTTCAGCTCATGCCCACAAAAACCACTGCTCTGTCGTAGAAGAGTATTGCGGCCATGGCGTCGGCACCACTTTTCATGGTGAACCGCAAGTTGCACATTATGGTGTAGCAGGCACAGGCGTGATGCTAGAAGAAGGCATGACTCTGACCATCGAACCAATGATCAATGCCGGAAAAAAACAAGTGAAACACACAGGCCCAGACAACTGGATTGCTAAAACTAAAGACGGCCGTCTATCCGCACAATACGAGCACACTTTGCTCGTCACCGCAGATGGTGTAGAAGTACTAACTCGTCGACCAGAAGAAACACGCTTCTCATAAGAGAGGCGCTACTTTTTAGCACTAAGATACAAAACTTACAGATTCATCATTTTAGAAAATATCACTCATTCTTCGAGGCTCTTGTATGGACTTCCCTGCTTTTCCAGACGCTCCGCCATTACTTACTGAGAAAGAAAAAAATGAACTAGCTCAACCTAGCTGTTCTATTTCTCACTACAAAGCCATCATTGAAGAAAAAACAGCAATATATAACGACCTTTTTCATTCCCTCTACCCAATAGAAAAACTCGTCAAAGGGCTATCTTCGTTTTATGACGAAGTACTACAAGCCGCCTGGATTGCAAAAGGGCTTAACAATGAGAATCATGTCAGCCTCGTCGCCGTTGGTGGATATGGACGTGGTGAACTTCACCCGAAATCTGACATCGATCTTTTAATTCTTATTGAAAATGAAACGTCGGCGCCCAAAAACAAAATCGAAGCCTTTATCACCTTTCTTTGGGATATCAATTTAGACATTGGCCATAGTGTTCGGACTATCGACGAATGTACCGAAATGGCAGCCAAAGACATCACCATTATTACCAATTTGATTGAGTCTAGAACCCTAACAGGCCCATCTGACTTGCTAGCCACATTAAAGTTACACGTCGATATTTCTCAAATGTGGGATGGCCACTCTTTTTATAAGGCCAAATTAGCAGAGCAAAAGCAACGCCACGCAAAATACCAAAATACAGCCTACAACTTAGAGCCCAATCTGAAAGAGTGCCCAGGCGGGCTAAGAGACATGCAAGTCATCGACTGGGTTGCCAAGCGCCACTTACACACAAACAGACTAAGCGCCCTCATAGAAAAACACTTTTTATCAGAAGATGAATACATTCAACTCAAAGGTGCGGTAAGCCATTTATGGAGAATACGCTGGGCTTTGCACATAGTAGCAGGACGTAAAGAAGACAGACTCCTTTTTGACCATCAGCGCACACTTGCAAAACTGTTTGGATTTGACGACGACGACCTGAAGCGCAATGTTGAGCGCTTCATGCAAGGCTATTACCAAAGTGTTGCCGCCATCCAACAGCTTAACGACTTACTCCTACAGCACTTTGAAGAATCCTTTTTGACCAAAGACGCTGTCGCCCCTGTAGAAATCATCAACAATCATTTCCAGGTTGCTAACGGACAATTGGAAGCTCGCTCCACCACACTATTCCAAGATCATCCGTCTAGCATGCTTGAAATTTATGTTTTACTGGGCACTCATGAGAATATAAAAGGCATTCGCGCCAACACGATGAGACAGCTGCGTGACAACCTAGAACTAGTCGACGACAATTTCAGAAACAATAAAACAAACACCGATCTTTTTTTAGACATCATATCAAGCCGCCACAACCTCACAAGTATCTTAAGATCGATGAAACACCTAGGCTTGCTTGGTCGATATTTACCAGAATTTGGCGCAATCATCGGTCAAATGCAACACGATCTTTTTCATATTTATACGGTTGATGCACACACACTACAGGTAGTTGAAAATTTACGCCGCTTATGGCTGCCAGAGTACAAACAAAAATTCCCTATCTCGAGCCAAGCCATACGTCATATTCAAAAAGTAGAATTAGTGTACATTGCAGGTCTGTATCATGACATTGCAAAAGGCCGTGGTGGAGACCATTCTGAATTAGGTTGCATCGATGCCCAAGCCTTCTGTGAACGTCACGGACTATCAAAGCAAGACACTGAACTTGTTGTTTGGCTGGTCAGAAACCACCTATACATGTCTGTTACAGCACAGCGCAAAGACATTTCAGATCCGGAAGTAATTTGGGAATTCGCCAGCTACGTCAAAGACCAAGAGCATTTAGACTATCTATTTATTCTCACCGTGGCTGATATTAATGCGACCAATCCGACCATGTGGAACAGCTGGCGAGCATCGCTTATGCGTCAGCTATATTTAGAAACAAAGCGCGCATTGCGTCGAGGCTTAGACTTCCCTATCGATGCCGATATGATAAGCGACGAACATAAACAACGCGCACTGGAAATTATTATCGAACGTAATGTCGATATTATGGAAGCAGAAAAAATTTGGGGATCGATTGAAGACGAGTATTTTATTCGCTCAAATGGTGACGAAATAGCCTGGAATACAGAAGCCATCTTACGCCATCGCCCAAGTGAAAAGCCTCTAATAGCAATTACACCTTTAGGTGGACGCAATTTTTCTGGCGCCAGCAAAATATTCATCTACATGCCCATCAGCAAACACCTTTTTGCCGTTACTGCAGCAACCTTTGAACAGCTTGGCCTTACCATTTTGGACGCTAAAATAAGCCACACGACAGACAACTTCACTTTAGACAGTTTTGTTGTTATGGACAGTAATGACAACGACACCAATCTATATCTAGACAAAGAGCGCATCACTCTTATTCGTAAAACACTGATGGAACAACTTGAAACACCATCAATGTATGAAAGCGTCGTTCAGCGCCACACACCAAGAATTTTAAAAATATTCAACTCTCCGGCGACCGCACATTTTGTCAGCCAACCCGAAGAAGTGTGGTCTGCACTAGAAATAACCGCGCCAGATAGACCTGGGTTACTGGCTCTAGTAGGACAGTTTTTCATGAACAACAACATCATGCTTCATAAAGCAAAAATTGCCACACTCGGTGAACGTGTAGAAGATACTTTTTATATCACAGAAGAAAATGGCGACCTTATTACCGATACAGAAAACATGAATAGAATTTGCACTCTTTTAAAAGAGAAAATAGACCGTTTTTCTCAAGCGATGGACTAAAAACCAATGAACCCTCTTATACACTCTTTGCACCCATATCCTTTCCAAAAGCTTGCAGAGCTTCTAGAAGGGCTATCGCCAAACCCCGAAAAGCCCCTTATCAAATTAACCATTGGTGAGCCACAACACGAAGCACCAGCCATTGTGCTCGATACGCTTGCCAAAAGCTTAAGTGGTGTTAGCAAATACCCAAGCACCAAGGGCGAGTTACCGTTAAGAAATGCTATGAGCGAATGGACAATACGTCGCTTTAAACTTGATAACCTCGATCCAGACACAGAGATCTTGCCAGTAACTGGGACTCGGGAAGCGCTTTTCGCCATCACTCAAACACTGGTTGGTGAAAAACAGAACTCGCTTGTTGTCAGTCCAAATCCTTTTTACCAAATTTATGAAGGTGCTGGCATTCTAGCTGGAGCAGAACTTCATTTTCTACCTTGTGGCGCCGAAACGAACTACAAGGTTGATTACCAGCTCGTTGACGATAGTATCTGGCAGCGTTGCGAAGTGTTGTTCGTTTGCTCACCCAACAACCCAAGTGGCACCATTACCACATTAGACGAATACGCTTATCTCATAGAGAAAGCCAATACCTTCAACTTTACCATCGTCGCTGATGAATGTTATTCAGAAATTTACTTTGGTGATCAAGCTCCTCTAGGATTGCTTGAAGCATGCCAAATATTAGGACACACAAATTATAATCACTGTTTGATTTTCCAGTCTCTTTCAAAACGCTCCAATCTACCGGGCCTGCGCTCTGGTTTTGTGGCTGGCGACGCATCTATATTGAAACCCTTTTTACTTTATAGAACCTACCAAGGATGCGCCATGCCAATTCACCACCAAGACGCGTCTATCGCCGCTTGGAATGATGAAGAACATGTCATTAGAAATCGCGAGATATACACCCGTAAGTTTGATTCTGTTTTAGATATATTATCGCCTATTATGTCCGTCTCTAAACCTGAAGCAGGCTTTTACTTATGGCCTGAGCTGAACATGAAAGACGAAGATTTTTGCACTTTACTGTATCAAGAAGAGTCCGTTGTCGTCTTACCCGGAAGCTATTTAGGTCGAGAAGTGGATGGTATAAACCCTGGCGACCGCCACATTCGTATGGCGTTAGTTGCCGAAGAATCTGAATGCGTTGAGGCAGCAAAGAGAATTAAAGACTTCCTCAGTCGCAGATAACCCCATAGCAATCTGTTTATAAAGATAACTCAGTTGGAGAAACCACACATGAGCAACACAATCTTCGCGTTCGGTCTCGGTATCGGCACACAAAACAAAGAAGGCAATTGGCTAGAAGTTTTCTATTCAGCACCAAGCCTGAATCCAGAAAAAAGTACGCTGGATGCACTTTTAGAAAGCACCAATTACGAAGGTGGAAACGCGACACTTGTACTGGAAGAAGGCGATCTAAACCGCTTACACATGAACCTTTTAAAAGCGGGAAACATAGAACAGGCAGAGTTAGCTTCCCGTTTAAAAGCGTCTACTAAGCCCATTATTTTGTGCGTATTAGCCGCTGATGAAGCACCAAGTAACCCAGCAGAAGCGTACCTAAAACTTCAACTAATTTCGCACCGCTTAGTCAAACCTCACAATACAATATTAGATGGTATGTTTGGCCTACTGATCAATACCGCATGGACAAACGAAGGCCCTATCGATGTACGAGAGCTAGCAGATCGTCAACTAAGCGCACGCATGGAAGGCCGCACTATTGAAGTGTTTAGCGTTGATAAGTTCCCTAAAATGCTGAACTTCATTGTTCCTACTGGCATCCGTGTCGGTGATGCTGCACGTGTTCGTTTAGGCGCCCACCTAGCCGAAGGCACAACCGTTATGCATGAAGGATTTGTTAACTTCAATGCTGGTACTCTTGGCTCTAGCATGGTGGAAGGTCGTATTTCTGCTGGCGTGGTCGTCGGTAATGGTTCTGATCTAGGTGGCGGCTGCTCCACAATGGGCACACTGTCTGGCGGTGGCAACATTGTCATTGGCGTTGGCGAAAAATGCTTGATTGGTGCCAATGCAGGCATTGGCATTGGTCTTGGTGATCGCTGTATCGTAGAATCTGGTTTGTATATCACCGCTGGCTCTAAAGTGGCCGTTCTGGATGAAAACAATCAAGTCGTTTCTACTGTCAAAGCACGCGAATTATCGGGCCAATCGGATCTTTTATTTCGTCGCAACTCAGAAACTGGTGCGATTGAATGCAAAACCAATAAGACAGCCATCGCACTAAACGAAGTGCTGCACGCTCATAACTAAAAATAGAAAACACTAATAACCAAGAAGCGCCATTTTGAGAGCACTTTAAATGGCGCATTGCGGAACAAAAAAATGATTGAAATATTTGGCATCAAAAATTGCGATACCATGAAAAAAGCCTTTCGCTGGTTAGATGCAAACAACATTGCATACACCTTTCATGACTATAAGAAAGAAGGCTTAGATGAAGCTACTGCAAAAGCGTGGGTAGACAAGCTCGGCTGGGAAAATATAATCAATAAACGCGGAACTACTTGGCGAAAACTTGAGGAAGAAACGAAAAACACCATGGACAATGAAAACGCCGTCCACATCATGGTTTCTCAATCTTCTATTATTAAACGCCCCCTATTAAAAATCGATGATTCGATTATTTTAGGCTTCAGTATTGATGAATACACCCAAAGGTTACGTTAGCGTAAGACTGGAGTATAGATACGAGGGTTTGCTTTTCTCTGCGACATAGGCGTCACCGATGGCGTATAACCAGAAGATGGATTATCAGAACGGATCACCGGGACGAAATACGATTCCTGAATAACTGGCTGCTGAAAAAGGCTACAACTAGCAGAAATCAAACCTAAGAATACAACAACACCTAATTTCATAATCCCACCTTTGTATGAATCTCCTGTTATAGTAACAGAATCATTCATAAGGTAGCGAAAACTAACACAAAGGTAAAGAATGTCTGACTTGTCACCTACACTAAAACTTGCCGTAGATCTTATTTCTCGCCCTTCTGTAACCCCAGAAGACGCAGGCTGCCAAGACCTCATGATCGAACGATTAAAAAACGTGGGGTTTAACATTGAATACATGCCTTTTGGAGAAGTAAAAAACTTTTATGCAAAACGCGGCACTACCGGCCCAAACCTTTGCTTTGCCGGACACACTGACGTTGTGCCAACAGGTCCAGAGGCTGAATGGAAAGTTCCCCCTTTTTCTCCTGCCATTATCGACGGTATGCTCTACGGACGCGGCGCGGCTGACATGAAAGGTAGTCTTGCCGCCATGATCACAGCAGTCGAAAGCTTTATTGGAGAGCACCCTGATCATCAAGGCCAAATATCTTTCTTGATCACCAGTGATGAAGAAGGTCCATTTGTCGATGGTACAACACGTGTCGTGGATGCGCTTATGGCACGCAATGAAAAGATCGATTGGTGTATTGTAGGTGAACCGTCAAGCACTAAAACGCTTGGCGACATTATCAAAAATGGTCGACGTGGTTCATTTAGTGGTAATTTAACCGTGCACGGGAAGCAAGGCCACGTTGCTTATCCACATTTAGCGCAAAACCCGATTCACCTAGCAGCGCCCGCACTTGATGAGATGGCGCGCGCACATTGGGATGACGGTAACGATTTTTTCCCACCAACCAGCTTCCAAATATCAAATATACAAGCGGGAACGGGAGCGACTAATGTTGTTCCTGGCAAACTCAATGCTCAGTTTAATTTCCGCTTTTCTTCGGAACTCGACTTCGATGCACTTAAAGTCCGCGTTATAGACATCCTAGACAGGCATGAACTACGCTACGATATCGAATGGACATACAACGGATTGCCTTTTCTAACTCGACCAGGAGAGCTCGTTGATGCCATGGTTGACGCGGTTCAAGCGACGGTCAATATCACCCCTGAACTATCCACTTCTGGTGGTACCTCTGATGGCCGATTCATTGCCAAAATGGGCACACAGGTCGTGGAGCTAGGTCCAATCAATGCCACCATTCACCAGATTAACGAATGCGTCGATGCCGATAGCCTAAATAAGCTCTCTAAAATCTACACTCGCATACTCAAAAATCTATTTACAGACAAAGTATAAAACAAGTATCCAAATGAGAGACTCTATCCATAAATTAGCGATGAAGCTAGGAAACAACCCTAGAGTAGCGCTTATAAAAATGATTCAAGGCGGGTTAATTTTCGTCTTTGGAGTGCTCATACTTATGGTCGCAGATCGCGTCATTGCAGAATCTCTTGCTCAAGAAATTATGGCCTTATTTGGACTAATACTTGCGGGATGCGGAGTGCTATGGACTCTCGTTGGCTACCTATCAATGAGTATTCTCAGAATTTATCACATGATTAAAAAGAAGGATTAATTGGATGCAAACTGACATCGAAATATACACATTATCCTGCCCAACAGAAAAGATCATTGCTTGGCTTGAAGAAACATTCACTATAGTCAATAAAAGCGAACCATCAAAATTGTGTTCAAAAATCACCATCAATTCGAATGGCAACGACATTGACGTGACAATTTTGAAGCAAGCGGCAGGTAAACGCTTTACCTCTATTTCTTTTGATTCAGATAAAACCCCTTGGGAAAATGACATCGACTGCGCCAGACAGGCTTTTAAGTCTCTTAATTGCGAAGTACGCTGTAATTTCGAAGCATGGGAAGAAGAAGGAGACCAAGACCCTGATCAATGGTGGCAAATAAACGCATACGGTGAAGGTCCGTTTATTTGGAACTAGGTTATCCGTAACAAAATACGCGGTACAGAAATATTAATAGAGACTTTATACATGCAAATCACACTTCTTAAAGGCAAGCTTCACATGGCCAGCGTAACGCAAGCTGAGTTATGGTATGACGGTTCCTGCGCCATCGATAAAGACCTTGTAGAGCTCGCTGGATTCAGAGAATTTGAACAAATTGACATATACAATGTGGATAACGGCGAACGTTTTCACACCTACGTGATATTAGCAGAATCCGGTTCAGGTACTATTTCAATGAATGGTGCAGCTGCAAGAAAAGTACAGGTAGGTGATCGCGTTATCATAGCCGCTTATGGACAAATGGGCGAAGCAGAGGCCGATCAATTCAAACCTAAGCTGGTGTATTTAAATAAAGACAACAGTGTGGAGCGAACCACCAACACAATTCCAGTACAAAAAGATTAGAGATATAAAACCCAGTAAAAAGACAAAAAAAAGCTCGCTCTATATATTGATAGAGCGAGCTTTTTTAATGAACGTTACGCTAGTACAGCCAAAGCCGCTTCGTAATTAGGCTCATCTGCCGTTTCTGCTACTTGCTCTGTATAAATCACAGAACCTTTCTCATCCAATACCACAACAGCACGAGACAAAAGACCAGTAAGTGGGCCTGTTGAAAAAGTGAGACCGTAATCCGCACCAAACGCTGAACGGAAGCTAGATCCCGTATCAACATTATCAATACCTTCCGCGCCGCAAAAACGGGCTGCAGCAAAAGGTAAATCCGCTGACACACACACTACGTTTACACCTTTTAATGCCGACGCCGATTCATTAAATTTACGAACCGATGTTGCACACGTTGGCGTATCAACAGAAGGAAAAATATTCAGTACCAATTTGGCACCTTGATAATCTGCTAAAGTAGCAACGGATAAATCCGTTTTAACCAATTCAAATGCTGGGGCCACAGAGCCTACAGCAGGAAGAGTACCAACAGTTTCAAAAGGATTACCTTTAAGTGTCACAGTTGTCATACAAGACCTCTAAAATAAAATAGTGAAAATTAACCGCGAATAATAGAAACGTTTTCAGCTTGCTTGCCTTTTTCACCTTCAGTGACATAAAAACGGACTAACTGACCTTCAACAAGAAAGCGGCGACCACGACCACGGATGGCACGGTAATGAACAAATACGTCATCGCCATTTTCCATTGTTAAAAAGCCGAAACCCTTTGAAGAGTTAAACCATTTTACTGTTCCCTGCTCACGGTCATCATCTTCATCTTCATCAGACTCGGAGTCGAAACCGACAGAACTAACCTTGCTAACCATAGCACCGACATAAACAGATACTAGAACAAAGCCAAAGTATATTAGGAAATTCGCGCCTACTTCCTCTTTCAAAACCCCTGCAATTAGCAGAGGTACAATCAAAGCAATAACAAGGCTAACTATAAACGTGCGTAACGAAAAAAAAAGCGGAACCAGCAGAAGACTCTTTATTATGCGAAACACTATCCTGATGATCATTCATAAAAGTATATCTCTTATCAAATTAAATATTATTGTGAAGCGAGGCCCATTTTTAAAAATAGACTCCGTGTTAGTACAAAAGTGAATAAATAAATATTTTCACTAAACTCTTTTTGAAATTACCATGTGAAGCTAAAGAAGATAGTAGTAAAATACTTAACGTCTTTATGAGAGCAATTTTCACGCCACTCTTAGATTTTACATGACCAATACTGGCGCCATATATTCGTATAGAACAGCTCATAAAATACGAGTTTAACTTAGTAAGGTTAACACACAGAAGGTATCTATGAACACCTCACAAATCAACCAACGTATAGACGAATTAGAATTCAAACTACAATTTCAAGAAGATACGATTGATAGTTTAAATCAGGTCCTAATCAGCCAACAAAAAGACATGCTTTTAATGAAAGAAAAGTTCGTCATGCTAGGAAAACAACTCGACTCTTATCGCCAACAACAACCTACTAACGATAGCGACAGGCCACCGCATTATTAATAAGAAGACTAGGCTGAAAGTGAATCGAGTGACTTTAAAACATAAATATCAAACCTTCCCGATTTACCTTCCAGTTGGTATGTTGGCTCAGAATCATTTAAAAATGGAGCGCCTTTAGGGCGCTTCACGACCACTCGATATTCCGCTAGTTGCATAGCCTGATGCAAAAGATCATCAGCATCTAAATCTTTACCCACTAAATCCCTAAAAAAAGCCATTTCTTTTTTAGCCGCCGCTGACGACTTATCCGTGTGTGGATACATTGGATCTAAATACACCACATCAAATGTTACACTGGGGTCTATGCCTGTTATATCAGTATCGAGCAAAGGCATTTTCGCCACAATTTCCGCAACTTCATGATGAAAGGAAGCGCGGTATAATCCATCTTGCAACATCGCTCTAACAAAACCAACACGTTCACAAAGCGAGACTGAACACCCCAAACAAGCCAAGACAAAAGCATCTCTCCCCAAACCTGCCGTAGCGTCTAGAACCGATAAATTTGAACGCTTATTTAAACCAACCGCCTTTGCAATATCCTGTCCTTTTCCGCCACCAAATCGTCGCCTATGATCCACTGTCCCTGATGTAAAATCTACATACACAGGTTTAGGAGCCCCTTTTCCTGTTTTGGCAATAGCGACACCATCTGGCGTTTTTAACAAAAGGTAATCATATTGCGATACAAATTTAATTGGCTCACGCAGTGAAATAAAAGCAAGATTTAGAGACTGAGCCAATAAACGAGATTCTGATTCCAAAAACCTATCTGCAGTTGCAACAGCAATAGAATTAAGCAAAAGCATCTTCTCCAAAATACATCATCAAACAAAGCCCAAAAGAGTTAAGGTAAACATCGACTTATTAAGTTTTCGCAAACAAATTACTCAACGTCAAAATAGAAAAAAGCCTCTAAAACTAGAGGCTTTTTATCTGAACCCAAAAAATTAACCATTGAGCAAGGCTCACTTCAGTCTACAAGGTCCTCAAGATAACCCTTTAAATATACACTATGAGCAAGAGGGCAAATCCTAAAATTAATCTATAAACAAAAAAAGGAAAGAAGCCAATGGTATTAAGCCATTTTAAAAATAAATAAATACAAAAATAAGCACTCAGCGCTGACAAAATAACACCGACTAAGATACTAATCCAATCAACAGCAACATTTGACGACACAAGCTCAACGAGCTTTAATCCACCAGCAGCTAAGATAAGAGGGATTGATAAAAGGAAAGAAAACCGTGCTGCACTTTCTCGACCAAAGCCCAAAAATCGTGCTGCCGTCATCGTAATACCAGAACGAGACGTTCCAGGAATCAAAGCAAGCGCTTGAGCAAAACCAATATAAAGCACACTTTTAAAGCCAAAATCCTGTTCCGTTTTATCCGATGCACCAAAACGGTCAGATAGCCAAAGCAAAACACCAAAACCAATCGTAGTATAAGCAATGACTTCTACAGAGCGTAAATGAGTGCTAATAAAGTCGTCAAACAACAAACCTGCAATACAAGCCGGTATGGTCGCAAGGCAAATCCACCAAGCCAGACGACTATCTGGCGTCGCTTTTTTGTCTTTTAAAGAAACACACCATGCTAAAATAATGTTCGCGATGTCTTTTCTAAAGTAACCAACAATAGCCACTAAGGTACCAACATGAACGGCGACATCAAACGCCAATCCCTGATCCTGCCAATTAAACAGTTGAGCCGGAAGAATTAAATGAGCAGAACTTGAAATAGGTAAGAATTCGGTCAGCCCTTGAATTAAGGCCAAAAATACAATTTGATACCACAGCATGTAACTAACGTTTCCCTATGCGAGGAGCCTGTTTTTCCCAGGTGATTTCATCCCTTAAATACGTTGGCATTGCTTCATAAGAAGCCACCGTCTCGCCTTTAATGAAGTGTAATAATGCCAACTCTGCAACGCATGCTGCGCGAGGCGCTAAGTCTGTCAAAACATACTCTGGCGGCTTAGGAAGAAAAGAGGTCAATTCCTCCTCATAACACCAACCAGACCCGACACCTTCAAAACAGTGTGTAAATGGTACCAAAACCGATGGCTTTATCACTCGCTCATCAAGTAATGACGCAATCTCATAAAGACCATTCACTTTATTGACATGGTAGCCGCCTAGATAAATTTCACCCATGCGGGCATCAAGCGCTGCCAACCAGTCGTTTTTACCCGTTTTTTGAAAACCTTCTAAAGACAAGGCCGCAAGTGTAGACACAGGAATAACGGGTAAATCAGCACCATAAGCCAGTCCTTGAACCACACCAGCACTAATACGTAGACCAGTAAAAGACCCTGGCCCTCGCCCAAATGCAATGGCATCAAGGTTTGATAACGTCAATCCTGCTTGACTCAGAATTTGATCCACCATAGGCAGGATCAAATCATTATGGAGACGAGGCGCAATGCGAAAATCTTCCAACACAACACCATCAATATTCAATGCTACTGAACAAGCAGGCGTCGATGTATCTAATGCTAAAATGACGGTCATGAAATCATTAAGCCTTTAACGATGCTAATAAACTTTGTTTAATTTCATTCAAATCACCAACGCCATTCACTTTCACAAACTTAGGCGCAGTTGACGCTTCTGCCTTCAACCAATCTTGGTAATACCCGATCAGCGGTGCCGTTTGATCATGATAAACGCCTAAACGCTTACGAACGGTTTCTTCTATATCATCAACACGTTGAACAAGGTCATCCCCTGTCTCGTCGTCTTTACCTTCTACTTTAGGTGGATTATACACAAGGTGATATGTGCGACCTGAAGCTTCATGAACACGACGACCACTCATGCGTTTTACAATTTCTTCATCCGCCACGTCAATTTCAACAACATAGTCGATTTTAACGCCAGCGTCTTTTAATGCATCCGCTTGAGGAATCGTACGAGGAAAACCATCAAATAAAGCACCGTTAGTGCAATCGTCTTGCGTCAAACGCTCTTTAACCAACCCGATGATTATGTCATCAGAAACAAGCTGACCAGCATCCATTACCGCTTTGGCTTTTAAGCCCATCTCGCTTCCTGCCTTTACTGCGGCACGCAACATATCCCCAGTAGAAATTTGCGGGATGCCAAACTCTTCCGTGATAAATTGAGCCTGAGTACCTTTACCAGCGCCTGGCGCACCTAATAATATTACTCGCATAAAAAAACTCCAAAAGACAGCGTTAACTGATTCGCAAGGGTGGCCGACACAATGCACTATTGATACTTATCTAAGCTCAATAACAAGTGTACAAGCAGACCTTTTGCATACTAAAAAATTGAATGGCCGCCAAGCATACCCAAGCAGCCCTTCTATATGCAAATTTACGTGTCTTTTTTTGTCATTTTCTTACTAATAGTGAGCATTTATTAGTCATATACACAAGTTAGCCTGTATTTTGCATACCGCTGGCAATACCCGCCATGGTAATCATCAAGGCTTTATTCACTTCTGCGTTCTCCTCATCCTTACGGCTACGATATAAAAGTTCGGCTTGCAGATAATGCAATGGATCAATATACGGATTTCGCACATCAATAGATTGACGTATGGTTTTGTTATCCTCAATCAGCCTTTCTTGTTTTTTCAGCGTTCTGACAAGTTCACTAACTTGCTTTAATTTACTGCGTAGCAAACGACCCAATCCCTGTAAATCTTCACTCACTAGGCGTTTTTCGTAGTACTCGGCGATTTCAGGTTCTGCTTTCGCTAAAACCATGTCAAGCATGTCCAAATAGGAACCGAAGAAAGGCCATTTTTTATGCATTTCTCGTAATTTTTCTAAATTACCAGATTCAATCGCTTGTTGCAGGGCACTTTCAGCACCCAGCCAAGCAGGTAACATAAGGCGAATCTGCATCCAAGCAAAGATCCAAGGGATCGCTCGTAAACTTTCTACTCCGCCGTCAGAACGTCGGCGAGCAGGCCGAGAGCCCAATGGTAATTTCGCCAGCTCTTGCTCCGGTGTCGTCGCTCTAAAATAAGGAACGAAATCTTCATGACCTCGAATAATAGAACGATACTGATTCATCCCCACTTCCGCCATTTCATCCATAATAGCGCGCCACTCTTCTTTTGGAGGTTCAGCAGGAATCAAAGACGCCTCCATAACCGCCGAACAATAGAGCTCAAGTGAACGCACCGCTATATCAGGAATACCAAATTTAAAACGAATCATTTCACCTTGTTCAGTCACTCGAATCGACCCATTCACCGAACCCGGTGGCTGTGACAGGATCGCCACATGAGCAGGGCCGCCGCCACGTCCAACAGTGCCGCCACGACCATGAAATAACGTAAGGTGAATACCATGTTTTTTACAAAGACGAGTTAATGCTTCTTGCGCTCGATACTGCCCCCACGTCGCGGCTATTTGCCCTGCATCTTTAGCCGAATCTGAGTAGCCAATCATCACCTCTTGATGACCATTGATATAGGCCTTATACCAAGGCAAAGAAAACAACTGCTCTATAATAGGTTCTGCATTATCCAAATCCGCTAAGGTTTCGAATAACGGTACAATTCGCATAGGAAAGCTAACACCAGACTCTTTCAGCATAAGAGCGACAGCCAAAACATCCGATGGCGCACTGGCCATTGAAATAACGTATGACCCAAACGAGTTTTGCTGACCATTCGAGATCATAGTAAAAGTATCGAGAACTTCTTTTACTTCTTCGGTTGGCGTCCATTCCATAGGCAATAACGGCCGTTTAGAATTCAACTCCGTTAGCAAGAACGCTTGTCGAGACGCTTCGTCCCACTCAGCATAATCGCCCAGTCCATAAAAACGAGTGATTGCAGACAAGGCATCAATGTGACGAGATGCATCCTGACGGACATCTAAACGAACTAAGGTAGAACCAAACGTTGCGGCACAACGAATAAGATCAAGCAACGAGCCATTAGCAATCACTTTCATGCCACAATCTAATAAAGACTGATAACACAAAATAAGATCATCGGTGAGCTCTTGAATATCAAGAAAAATAGCCTCATCAGAAGTCGGCTTACCGTCTAAACATGCTTTCGCCCAATTTTTGGTCGCTAGCATTTTGTTTTCTAAGTAGCGCAATACTTCACGGTATGGTTGAGAACTGTCACCCACCCGTGCACGCAGTGCAGCATTACATTGCGTCATAGAGAATTCAGAACGCAATACATTTAAGTCTTTTATGTAAAGATCTGCGGCCATCCACCGTGCCAGTAAAGTCACCTCTTTTGTGACCTTGTGAGTCACATTCGGATTACCATCTCGGTCCCCACCCATCCACGTTGCAAAACGGATAGGAGCCAAATCAAGTGGTAAGCGATCTTCTTTAGAAAATTGAGTAAATTGCTCATCCAGTTGACGAAAAAAACGTGGAACCGCTTGCCATAATGATTGCTCAATAACCGCAAAACCCCATTTCGCTTCATCCACTGGTGTTGGGCGGTCTTCTCGGATTTCATCCGTATGCCAAGCTTGAGTGATGATTTCTTTTAAGCGGCGAATGTGCTTAGTTTCTTCTAATGGTAAGATATTATCTTTGTCTAATGCTTCTAACTCACTGGAAATATTATCGTATTTTCGTATCAGCGAACGGCGCACAACTTCTGTTGGGTGAGCCGTAAGAACCAATTCAATCGATTGTGATTTCAAAGATTCAATCATTTGCTCAGATGTGAATTTTTGCTTAGAGAGACGAGTTAATAAATCCCCAATCGGATTGTGATACACACCTAAACTCTCGTTGGTTCGTCGACGGTGTACACGGTGATATTGCTCAGCAATGTTAGACAGGTTCAAAAACTGGTTAAACGCTCTAGCGACAGGCACAATTTCTTTGTCGTCTAATGCCTCTAACGCTTGAATAAGAGCTGCGGAATCGCCTGATTGGCGTCCGTCTTTTGAAAGTAATCGGATGTTTTCTACTTTCTCAAGAAAACCTTCCCCTAAGTGGTTACTCATGCTTTCACCGAGACAATCTCCCAGCAACCTAACATTTTCGCGTAATGACGCCTGACTATCACTCACTTCACCCTCCTAAACAGTTCCAATAACGCCCTTAATTAAAGCGTTTTTAACCCATTTTACGATAATCAAGCCTATAAACCTTCGCGTTTAGCTTGCTCCCAATAACGGTCTAATTCCTCTAAAGAACAATCAGTTAGATTTTTATTCTGTGCCGACACTAGGCTTTCTATTCTAGAAAAGCGACGGCGAAACTTTATATTTGTTTTATTCAATGCCACATCGGGTGAAACATCAAGATGACGAGCCAAATTACTGACGGCGAACAACACATCCCCCATTTCTTCTTCAACATGAAGGTCATTTTTTTCCTTCATTGCCTCTTCAAGTTCGTCTAGTTCTTCTCTTATTTTGTCAAAAACTGGGGCGACGTCTGGCCAATCAAATCCGACCTTAGAAACTTTTTTCTGGATTTTTACCGCCTGCATTAAAGCCGGCATAGAAACAGGGACATCAGATAAAACCCCTTCCTTCGATTGACCTTTTTCTTGAGCCTTAATTTGTTGCCATTGCTCTGCTATTTGATCTTCAGTAAGTAAGCTTGGCTCACCAAAGCGAGCAATGTCACCATCCGGAAAAACATGAGGATGACGACGTAGCATTTTTTCAACAATACCCCTCGCAATATCATCAAAATTAAAATGCTGTTCTTCCTCAGCCATTTGAGCGTAAAAAATCACTTGGAAAAGCAAATCTCCTAACTCTTCTTTTAGATGGTCAAAGTCTTCACGCTCAATTGCGTCTACTACTTCATACGCTTCTTCAAGAGTGTATGGCGCAATGCTTTTATAGGTTTGTTTTTTATCCCAAACGCAACCAAATGACTCATCCCTTAGACACGTCATTAGATATTGCAGTTGCTCTATAGGGCTGCTCAAAAATCTCTCTCTCTAAATACATTCGATACATTAGGCAGCTGATTGATACGATGTAACAACTTACTCAATATACTTAACTCACCTACTTCAATCGTAAAACGGATCGTTGCCATATGATTTTCTTTTGCTGATAACGTATTCATAGACAACAAGTTTACTTTTTCATTGGCCAATAGCCCGGTGATATCGTTCAGTAAGCCAGTTCGATCATAAGCTTCAACTTGTATATTTACTGGGTATTGATTATCAAGCTCCTCACCCCAATTTACATCTACAATGCGTTCTGGTTCATCCAAACCCAGCTGTACGATATTAATACAATCCTGACGATGTACTGACACACCTCGCCCCTGAGTTATGAAACCGACGATATCGTCACCCGGTATAGGTGTACAACACTTAGCCATTTGAGTCAGTAACTTACCCACACCCATGATATGGATATCATTATCAGACGATTTATGCCGACTTTTTTTCAAGCGGATCGGGCGAGGCGGCGCTATGTCGCCATCTATATTGTATAAATCATCAATAACACGTAGTACTCGTGATAACTGAATATCACCAGCGCCTAACGCAACAAACACGTCACTCGCATTAGAGAAACTAAAACGAGAGGCAATTTTTGGAAATCAATACGACTGTCTTCAATACCCAAACGTTTTTAATTGTTTATCTAATAAATGCTTACCCGCGTCTAGATTTTTCTCACGATCTTCTTTTCTGAACCAGTTCTGTATGTTTGCACGGGCACGACTGGTTTGCACATAACCTAACGTAGGGTGCAACCAGTCACGACTTGGCCCACCTTCTTTAGTCGTTAATATTTCAACTTTATCACCGGTTTTTAGGTGTGTCACAAGAGAGATGATTTTGCCATTGACCTTCGCGCCACGGCAGCGATGCCCAATTTCTGTATGCACACGATAAGCAAAATCAACCGGCGTTGCATTGATCGGTAAATCGACTACATGCCCCTCCGGCGTGAATACGTAAATACGATCTTGTTCGATATCACTACGTACTTGTTCAGATAAGGATTCCAAATCACCTTGAACTTCATGAAAATCTAAAATGGTTCTTAACCACTGCAGTTTCTCTTCATAGCTGGTGCTATTCGAACTTAAATCCGTTCCCTTGTATTTCCAGTGCGCGCAAACACCGAGTTCTGCATCTTCATGCATTTTATGAGTTCGAATTTGGATTTCAAGCACGCGACCTTGAGGGCCAATGACCGCCGTGTGCAATGATTGATAGCCATTCGACTTTGGGTTACTGATGTAATCATCAAACTCTTGAGGTATTGGACGCCATAAATTGTGTACGACGCCGAGGACGCCATAGCATTCCATCGACTCATCAACCAGAATACGTACCGCACGCACATCGTAGACTTCATCAAAGCCAATATTCTTACGCTTCATTTTGCGCCAAATACTATAGATGTGCTTTGCTCTCCCCATTAAATCCGCGTGAATGTTAATGCTTTTTAAACGCTCATCTAACAAGGCAATCACATCGTCAATAAATTGCTGACGGTCAAGTCGTTTCTCATCCAGCCAAGTGGCAATACGTTTATAATCAGAAGGATAAAGATAGCGAAAAGAAAGGTCTTCTAATTCCCATTTGATATGGCCGATGCCCAAACGGTGAGCTAATGGTGCATAAACACTCTGCACTTCTAACGCTACGGTAATGCGACGCTCTTCATCTTGATGTTTGGCTTCTTTAATGGCACAAGCTCGTTCCGCTAACTTAATTAGCACAACACGCACATCATCAATGATAGACACCAGCATCTTTCGTAAAGACTCAAGCTGGTTTTCACTGCTGCCAAGCACTTCAGAGGCGTTATCTGGTGTTAAATTTTTGGACACCTCACCCATCCTAATGACACCCTCAATAAGAGAGGCCACTTTACGACCAAACATGTCCGTCACTCGAGAAATAGGCAATTGATCTTCTCGAACAGCACGGTATAAGGCGGCGGCAACCAATGAGTCTTGATCCGCTCGAAAACCAGACAAAATTTCAACCATTTCCAGTCCAGCACGAAAAGTACTCGCTTGCGCACCCCAATAGGACGGTCGGGCGCACTGTAATTCAGCTTGGCGAGCCAATTCACAAGCCATACGCAGAGGTACTCGCGCACTGTCATCAATTAAATGGGAAAAATGCCCCATCCAACCATCAATATCGACACTACCATCGTCCAACACAGGGTGATCTTTTCTTACCGTTACCATCTATCCGCCCTTCAATTTACTTCTTTTTTTGCAATAACATCATCGTTTCGACATGAGAGGTTTGAGGGAACATATCCATCAGCCCCACGCGCAATACACGATATCCCTTTGCGACCAAATATTCGGCATCCCTTGCTAACGTAGAGGCATTGCAAGAAACGTACAATATTTGCTTAGGTCCAATTTTTATTATGGTATCAAGAAACTCAAACGCGCCTGCACGTGGAGGATCAAGCAGTACCTTTGTAATTTTCTGCTTCATAAACTCATTTGCAACGGGTTGAGTCAAATCAGAAGCTACAAATGAAAGATTATCAAAGCCGTTAAGGCTAGCGTTTTTTCTCGCTGCCTCAACCATGCTTTCCTGCACTTCTACACCAATAACCGACTGTGCATGCTGTGCGAGTGGCAAAGAAAAATTCCCGACGCCACAGAATAAATCCAATATAACGTCTTGCTTGTTTGGACTTAGCCAGTCCATCGCCTGAGCCACCATTTTTTGATTCATAATGGCATTCACCTGAATAAAATCTTGAGGGTGATATTCCAACCTCAATTCACCCAGATCATAATGACGCATATTTTCAGACGAAACCTCGGCCTTGCTCGTATTTGGTGCTTGCCAATACAACGATATTAGCTCTTTTTTCGCCCAGCTTTCCCATACCCTTTTAAGTTCATCAGATATAAAAGAGGTCAATCGGAGCAATACTGAAACCCCTTTTGTGTCTTCTAACAATTCGATATGGCCCAACGAATCTGCCAAACCATTTATTGATAGTTCAAGCTTTAAAGAAGAAAAGATTTTTTGTAGATTACCAGTAAGAACAACACAGTGATCAATGGAGACGATGTCGCTAGAAGCTTTGCCACGAAAGCCCAATAACAATGTGCCTTTTTTTCGATCAATGGCAATACGTGCTCGCCGACGGTAATGCGTGAAGTTATCAGACAACAATTCAAGCTCTTGAGTGGTGATTAGATTACGCAATTGTCCTTGTAACCAATCCGCTTTTGAAGAGAGTTGCTTTTCATCCGCTAAATGCTGAAAACTACAGCCACCGCACACGTTAAAATGTTGGCAAGAGGGTTCGACCCGATAAGCACTTGGCTCAATAATCGAGTTCAAGACCGCTTCATCAAAACGACGACCTGATTTGGTGATTTGTGCCGCGACCGTTTCACCAGGTAAAGCGCCACCAATAAAGGTTACTTTACCCTGTAAACGGGCAACGCCTTTCGCTTCGTGCGTCAGCCCATCTACTGTAAAAGTCTGCACTGGACCTATCGGTTGAGGCTTAGATTGTCGACGTATGGGGGATCTTTTTCTCAAAGGTGGCTCTCTTGTTCCTGAATCTAGGATAACGTAAGGGCATTCTATCGCATCTATCAGCGGATCTGCACCCGTTAGCGAACCTTAATACCCTATTGATCACTCATCAATCAAACACGCCCGTTGATAAATAACGGTCACCCCTATCACACACAATGGCCACAATAACGGCATTATTTAGCTGTTCTGATAAAGACAAAGCCGTCGCAACAGAACCACCAGAAGATACTCCACAAAAAATACCTTCTTCTTTTGCAAGACGACGCATGGTCACTTCCGCCGCCTCTTGCGAGACATCCATAACGGTATCAACACGAGTCTCATCAAAAATAGAAGGCAAATACTCTTTTGACCAACGGCGAATCCCTGGAATACTCGCCCCATCTTGTGGTTGAAGGCCAATTATTTGAATGTCTGTATTTTGCTCTTTCAGATAATGGGAAACCCCCATAATGGTTCCAGTTGTCCCCATTGAGCTAACAAAATGCGTTACAGTTCCTTGAGTTTGCTGCCAAATTTCTGGACCTGTTGTCAGGTAATGTGCATTAGGATTGTCTTGATTAGAAAATTGGTTAAGCACAATACCGACACCCTGTTCTTGCATTTCTTGAGCAAGATCTCGTGCTCTCTCCATGCCACCTTCTGCTTGCGTTACCAAATGCAGAATGGCGCCATACGCGGCCATCGCAGATTTGCGCTCTTGGCTCATATTATCAGGCATAATCAAATGCATTTTGTAGCCCTTAATAGCCGCAACCATTGCCAAGGCAATCCCAGTGTTACCACTGGTGGCTTCAATCAAGCTGTCACCAGGTTTGATATCACCACGGCGTTCAGCTGCAATATCATATTTAAAGCAGGGCGATCTTTTACAGATCCCGCCGGATTTTGTCCTTCTAGTTTTAGCAAAATAGTATTGCTTAGATTTGGATTGATACGCTGTAAGCGAACCAAGGGAGTTTGTCCGATTAAGGACTCAATGCTAGGGTACTGGATCATAAAAAAACTTCATTGACATTGATGGCATAGGGAATGAAACTTAACGCTCTGTGACTATTTAAGAACACTTACCCTAAACAGTACAATAAGAAAGCGTTATAAACTTAGTTTCATTTTCGCATTCTTGGTAAATAGTATGTTAGTAATACGTTTTTTCACTCTATTTTTTTTAGCCCTAATGATGAGTAGCTGTGAAAAACCCACTACAAAAATCACTAAACTAAACAATATAGAACTCAGAACGAAATGGCGTGAATGCGCCTACATTCAGACACCATCCAACACTAAAAAAAAGATGTGCAGTCACTATGAAATAGAATGTGAAAAGCGTAAAAACAACGGCAACTTAGCCTGCTATTAACTCGTGAAATATAGCCCTAGCATGATAAAAAAAATATTCCAGAACCTTCCTACCATGAGCCTAAGCAACAAACTATTTTGGGCATTGTTCGCTCCTGTTTTTGCTGTTTCTCTGCTCGCAAGTGTGTTTCTAGTATCTACTCGCTTTAACGATTTAAACCAAAACCTTTACGAACGTACATCAAATATAACGGAGCAAGTCGCTACCACAAGTGAATATGCTATTGTATTTTCTGATCAAAACATGATGTATCGAATACTCCAAAACGCACTCAATAATAAAGACATAAGTGGTGTTCAACTGTTTAACAGCGAGCAAAAAATCATTGCTGAATTAGGGAAAACACCGACATCGGTAGACACTCCTTTTCCTGATAACATATACCTAAAAGAATACGATGACTATCTAGAATCTATCAACGCCATTCACTACTCAAGCAATTCACTCGACGGTGTTTTTAACACTCAAACCGACTTATTTATCCCACTTGACCAACGCAACCTCATAGGCTGGGTAAAAATTGAAGCCAATAAATCAGCCATCCGGATAGATAAATATCAATATGCAGGTCTAGTCACTTTCATACTTATTATTTTTAATGTGTTAACTATTATAGGTGCATTCCACATTTCCAAAGCCCTAACACAACCTATAAACAGGCTTGCAGGCTCCTTAAATAAACTGGTTAAAGGTCAGTTTTCAACAGTAAAGCTGATGAAGTTACCGCCCGAATACGCTTCTCTCCAAAAAGACCTACTCGATCTGACAGAAAGATTAGAACACCATAATGAAGAACTGAATTCTGGCATTGAGCAGTCTACCGAAGATATCCGCCGTAGTATGGATAGTATGGAAGAGAAAAGCGCCCAACTACATATAGCAAACCGTGAAGCCATGGAGTCAAACCGCTTAAAATCACAGTTTCTTGCCAATATCAGTCATGAGGTTCGCACTCCTCTCAATGCTATTCTGGGTTATACAAAAACCCTGCAAAAGGACATTACTGATACCCAACACCGCTTTTACGTTGATACCATCGAGCAATCCACCAATAGCCTGCTTGCCATTATTGGTGATATCTTAGACTTTTCAAAAATCGAAGCTGGGAAATTAAGCCTGGAAAGTAATCACTTCAACCTTAAAGCTCTTATCGACGATGTATACCAAACGCTGAGCATCAACTTATTAAGTAAAGAAAAGCAAATCGATTTGGTTCCTGAGTTTAGCCAAGACGTGCCTGAATGGTTTATTGGTGACAGCACACGAGTACGCCAAATTTTAACTAATCTTATTGGGAACGCCATTAAGTTCACACACCAAGGCTCCGTTCGCACCAAAGTCTCTCTTCACTCTCAAAGCCCCCAAGTAATCACCTTATCTTTTCAGGTTATAGACACCGGCATTGGCATAGCGGAACACAAAATCCATCGCTTGTTTAAGCCTTTTTCTCAAGTGGATACCAGCACTACCAGACAATTTGGCGGAACCGGTCTGGGATTGGTTATCACCAAAAAACTTGTTGAGCAGATGAATGGAAAAAATTGAAGTCAGCAGCGATCCTAGTATTGGCTCTACCTTCCGCTTCACATTGAGCCTTAAAGCCTCTCAGAAGCTGAACAATAGCCACCCCGACCTTAATTGCCATGTTATTTTACTAGAACCAAGTACCACCTATAAAAGCTATCTAAAGAGCTATCTAAAGAGTATTGGGGTCAGCTGCATAGCGTGTTCCGACTTAGAGCAAATGATCGCTATTTTGAACAAACAACACAGTAGCATTGATGCTATTTTATTAAGTGTCATGCCCGACGACCAAAGTGTCGCCGAAGCCTGTGAACTGATTACCTACTCTGCACAGCAGTTTACTATCCCTTGCATTCTTATGGTTCAGCCACCAGGTCAAATCACACATTACCCAGATTTAAAAAACCTATGCAGCGACATTCTTCTCAAGCCAATCAGTCATGATCGCTTGTACAGTGCCCTGCAAAACCTTAATAAAAGCGCCACGCCGCTCATTAGCCCGCAGCTGGAAGTGGGTAAAAGTGCATTGAACGAAAAAATAAAAGGTCTCAAAATTCTGGCAGTCGATGACTCTCCAATCAACTTGCAGCTATTAAACCATTGGCTGACACCGATTGGTTTAGACGTGTCTTTGGCCTACAGTGGACAGCAAGCCATTGACATGGCAAATCATGATAAATTTGACCTTATTTTTATGGACATCCAAATGCCTGAAATGGATGGCATGGAAACCACTCGACAGCTGCGTCAAATGGAGTTCTATAGGAATACGCCTATTATTGCATTAACCGCTCACGCCTTGGGGACAGAACAACAACAAATTCTAGCCAGTGGGATGAATGCTTACTTAACCAAACCGATTGATGAAGACCTTTTACTGAGTACTATCGAGACGTGGCGCGCTAATACAGAAACATTTCAGGATCAAGTTGACGCCAAGTTAATCGGAATTTTTGACCTAGAAAAAGCCTTAGCCATCGTCGATGGAAAAACCGACATAGCAAAAGAAATGTTTGATATGTTGGCAAACTCGTTGGATGCAGAGAAAAAGTTGATTCAGCATCACCTAGAAAATCAAGACACTGAAAAAATGATTGAAGTCGTACACAGAATACATGGTGCCTCAAAGTACACAGGTACAATCAATATTGCTCGCCATGCTGGCTTTTTAGAAACACACTTAAAGGAATTAGGATTCGAAGATGTCGACGGCGTAGCGAAAGACTTTATTGATGCCATAGAGGAGCTACTCAGCCACCGCCAGCTTATTCCTTGGCCTCATTCCTTTGATTCAAGTACAACAAAAGCCTGAGCGTAGGCTTTTTCATCCGTCAAACTTAAATGCCATGCTAATGGAAAATCATAACGCGCCAATATGCTGGCATCGACAGTTAGCACTGGCTGTCCAGTCGATAAGTTACTCACACTAAAGTGCTGAAAACTCACACCTAAACCAATTCCTGTACCCAGCGCTTTTACAGCAGCTTCTTTCGCCGCAAAACGTTTAGCAACATAAGCGTTTGCCTGATCTAAATTACCAATTTCAGACCAACGTTGCTTCTCGTCCGCCGTTAGAATACGATCAATAAAACGCTCTCCTAGACGATCAATCGACTGAGCAATACGAGCAATATCTACCAAGTCCGTTCCAACACCAATAATCAAACGCTCTCTCCTTTATACAATCATTCCATTACAAGGCTCGAAAAATAGGCACACCCAAGTGACGCTCGCCTTGAAAAGGTTGTTTTGGCAATAGTCGTCTAGACACAACTGGCTTACCGCTCAATAAACTGTCCAACCAGTGACGATGCAACTCTTTAGCCAGACTCAATACCTGCTTATCCATCCATTTACCACTGTGGTAATTCAATGCAACTTGCCCTTCAACAAATAACATCGGCATTTGCTTTGGTATTTCACCATAATAAGGTCGCAGCCCAAACTTGTAGTGAAACTGATAAAGCTGACGAGCCTCAATAGAGTCACCGCGACCAGTAGACACCATATTAATGCCCACACCTAATTCCGAAAATAGCCCCACTTCAAACCGTCGTAACAGAGGCGCAATCGGCGCACCTGAATATAAGCTTTCAATTAGCCACTTATATAGCACGTAAACATCAGGTAACGGTAAATTGGCTGGCAGCAGTTTTTCAAGTAATTCATGGGCATAGAACGCCGCATACAAAGGCAGTCCTTCTAATGAAGAAGCGGACTTGACCGACTCCAAGCTCTTTACTGTTTTTAAGTCACTACGACCAGAAAACTCCATCTCGTAACATAAAAAAGGCCCAGGTATGACCCGGGCCTCTTTTTTTGGTAATCGCCACACTCCCCTAATCAAACCTTGCTCGAGCGTCAACATATCGAGCAAAATCTTACTGTCCTGAAAAGGGCGTGTATGGATGACATACGCAGAAACGCGCATTAGAAATTACTCTTCCTGATAGCCTAAACTGGCTAACGCACGCTCATCATCAGACCAACCAGAACGGACTTTAATCCAGAGATTCAACATTACTTTATGTTGAAACAAGTTCTCCATATCAATACGTGCTTCTTTGCCAATAAGCTTAATCTTATCACCACGTTCGCCGATAATGATCCGCTTTTGGCCATTACGTTCAACTAAAATCAGCGCACTGATGTGAATTGCCGACTCTTCGTAAACAAACTCCTCAATCTGCACCGCGACTTCATAAGGCACTTCTTGACCCAGTTGGCGAGTGATTTTTTCACGCACAATTTCAGCGGCCAAAAAACGAGAGCTGCGATTGGTAATCTGATCTTCAGGATAAAATTGCACCCCTTCTGGGATATAACTTTCTACTAAACGCTCTAACCGGTCCAGATTTTTATTGCGCAGTGCAGAAATAGGGACAATCTGCGCAAAGTTCATACGATCAGACAAATTCGCTAGGCGTGGTAATAAATCTTCTTTCTGATCCAGCTGGTCTACTTTATTCACCACCAAAATAACTGGGCAGCGTGCGTGTTTTACCTTCTGAAGAACCGCTTCATCTTCCTCAGTCCAACGATCTGCATCAATCACAAACAACACCACATCGACATCTTTTAATGCGGCCGAGGCCGTTTTATTCATAATGCGGTTAATGGCTTTTGTCTCACCCAAATGCAAACCTGGGGTATCAACATAAATCGCCTGAACATGACCTTCGGTTTTTACACCAAGAATCTGATCGCGTGTTGTTTGCGGTTTACGTGAAGTAATGGATAGTTTTTGACCTAGTATGTGATTAAGCAGAGTCGATTTACCCACATTTGGGCGACCAACAATGGCGATATAACCACAGTGCGTAACTTCAACTTCAACGTCAGACATTTTTCTTTTCCAATTTTTTCAATGCTTTCGCAGCGGCAATTTGCTCTGCGATTCGGCGGCTATTACCCTTACCTTCAATGGCTTCTTCACAGAGTTCTATAAAACAATGTACATAGAAAGTCTGATCGTGTGGTTCACCCACAATATTCACCACATCATATTGCGGCAGCGCGTGCTTACGCGCTTGTAAATACTCTTGTAAGAGCGTTTTCGAGTCTTTAGTCACTCCCTTTAAGGAAATAGCATCCAAACGTGACTTATACCATTCCAGAACATGCTGGCGACACACGTCCATACCAGCATCCAAATACATAGCGCCAATAATACCTTCAACGGTGTCTGCTAAAATAGAATCGCGCCTAAAACCACCGCTTTTTAATTCACCTGCACCCAATTTAAGATAGTCACCTAATTGGAACTCACGTGCTAATTCAGCCAGTGTATCCCCCTTTACCAGTGATGCTCGTAAACGACTTAATTCGCCCTCTTTGGCTTTTGGAAAACGATGAAAAAGATCCTCAGCAATCACGTAGTTAAGGATAGAATCGCCCAAAAACTCAAGGCGCTCATTATTTTTCCCACCAAAACTACGGTGCGTTAGCGCCAGCTCAAGCAGTCCAAGGTCAGCAAAAAAGTAACCAATTCGCCGACTCAGCTTCTGATACGATGAACTCAAAATTTCTCCAAAAATATTTATTCATCAAACCGTTATTTTTAATGCTCGGGATACTAAAAAAATCATCCCAATGCAGCCACACATAAAAAGCACGGCCTTTCATATTTTCATCTGGCACAAAACCCCAAAATCGGCTATCTGCGCTATTGTCTCGATTGTCCCCCATTCACAAA